>Ga0233433_10000221_pt1 | contig 65284 bp, 57 predicted proteins | sample SI_122_August201_5_FD_179868 | JGI IMG/M metagenome (GOLD analysis project Ga0233433, IMG submission 179868) | Seawater microbial communities from Saanich Inlet, British Columbia, Canada - SI_122_August2016_100_MG | ecosystem: Environmental > Aquatic > Marine > Inlet | place: Canada: British...
GCGAGCATGATCAACGGGAATGATCTTGCTCTATCTGTCCACCAGCAGAACTATCCTCTGCACTTATTCCAACGAAGGCATTTTAATCGCATCATCACGGCGCTCGTGCATATCCTTCTCCATCTCTTCCGGATAGCGGTGCGGCAGGTAGGAGACCTCGTTGAGTTTTTGTAGCGCCTCGCCTTCTAGGCGGAAACTGCCGGCGAGCATGTTCTCGCGCGCCTGCTCAAAGGTGCGTGCGCCGATGATGATCGAGGTGATAGCCGGTTGTTCGAGCACCCAACGCAGGGCGACCTGGGCAGGGGAGCGGTCGATTTCCTGAGCGACGTCGAAAACGGCTTGCAGACTCTCGTCGGCGTTGGCGGCGAAAAAACGCTGCGGGTAGGCCCAAGAATCGGCGGAGCGCGTGCCCTTGACGGTGCGTTCGCCGGGTTTGTATTTGCCGGAGAGGAAGCCGCCGCCCAAGGGGCTCCAGGCGACCACGCCGAGGCCTTTGAGCTCGCAGACTGGTATTAGCTCTTGTTCGATGTCGCGCACGACGAGGCTGTATTGCGGCTGAAAACATTCGAAGCGGGCCAGGTCTTTAGAGTCGGAGATCCACAGCGCTTCCATCAGGCGCCATGCCTGAAAATTGGAGCAGGCGATATAGCGGACCTTGCCTTGGTGGATGAGGTCATCTAAGGCCCGCAGCATCTCTTCCATGGGGGTCTGGCTGTCTACGTGATGGATATAATAGAGGTCGACATGGTCCATCTGTAGCCGGTCGAGGCTGTCTTCGACGGCGTTCATAATGCGCACGCGGGACATACCTGAGTCGTTGGGACCGGGTCCCATGGGATTGAAGAATTTAGTGGCGATGACCGCGTCGCGGCTGCGGTTTTTGAGTGCCTTGCCGGTGAGGATCTCGGACTCGCCGTCGCCGTAGGAGTCGGCGGTGTCGAAGAAGTTAATACCGGCGTCGAAAGCCAAGTCGACGATTTTCTGGCTTTCTTGTTGGTCGGTACCGTGGCCGAAGGTCATGGTACCGAGGCAGACTTCGGATACTTTGAGGCCGCTGCGGCCCATTCTGCGGTATTCCATAATAGAACTCCTGTCCGTTGATGCTGTTAGCTTAGTTCTTTTGTCGTTTGAGCAAGAGCACTTGCTCGTGGCCGGAGATGGTGATCTCGGCCTGCGAGACAACCTCGTTGGCCGGTTCTATCTCGTAATAGGGTAGGGCGGTGACGAAGCCGTGCAGAATCTCCTGGCCCTGGTGCGCGGCGAGGCGTGCCAGAGATTGTGCGGAAAGATGGCGACCTCGCCGGCTTCGACCTAGAGGGGCTTCAGTGCGTCAGCACCGTGGGGATTGATTATGAAGCTCTTCTCAAATTAAAACGGGTTGATTTAACGTGAATTAAAGCGGAATCACTTCGCAGATGCGCGCCGTTGTCTGGTCTTCGCAATACCAGAGGTGTCCGTCGATAATGGTCATGCCGTGGCTCTGTGGCGCGTCTTGTGGCAGGACCAGAATTTCTAGGCAGGTGCCGGTTTGTACGTCGTAACGATAGGCGGTGTGCAAGGTCGAGTCGTTGCACCAGATTTGCGTCTTGGCCTCATCGGCCCAGGCTAAACCATGGGGCCTGTTGCCGAAGGCGATGGGAAACCACGAGCAGGCGGACACGGTGGTGCCGGTGTCGGTCTCGGCGAGCTGCATTTTAAAGATGGCCTTGCCCGGTGGTGAGGAGGCCCAAAGGTTTTCGCCATCCCATTCGAGGCCGTGGTAGCCGGTGTGGGTGCCGTTTATCAGGTCTTGTGCGAAGTCGACGATGCCGGTGCCGATGCCGCGCACGTCGACCTCAACGGCTTCTTCACCGCGCACTTGCGTTATGGCCAGGTTATAGGTGCTGGCCATAAAGATCGTATCCTGGCCGCCGAAGTTGGTGGTGACGACGCCGCTGGGTTTGCCCGAGTTCGCTTTAAAGACGCTTTCTTGGGGGTTATTGCGCGGGTCGCTGACGGTGATCAGGTCGCCGTCGCCTTGGTCGACGATATAGAGCTTGTCGCCGGCCGGGTCGTAGTGCAGGCCATTGGGCCGGCACTCTTCCTTCTGCACCTGATAGCGGGTCTCGATGCGGGACTGCGTTATTTTGGCGTTGGAATGGTACATTGTGGCCTAGTGCACCGGGATGCCGGCGTCGGCGAGGATCTGGTGCACATTGGCGGCGGCGCGCGGGTATTTCTCGTTGGGCAAGTGTTCCAAGAGCATATAGTCGTTGGGGTGCGCGTCGTGCCAGAGTTTGAGCGCGAGCGCCATATCGAGCTCGCCGTCGCCGGGGATTTCTTCGTCGATGTGCAGCACTAAGCCGGGCGAGAGTTTGATGTCTTTGACGTGGCCGACGACCGAGATCGGATTCATAATGTCGAAGATATGCTGCAGCCGCTGGGTATTGTTGTAGACCTGGTCGAGGTTTTGGAAGTGGTTAACAAAATCCATGACCACGGTCACGCGTTCGGAGCCGACGGCTTGCAGGATATCGCGATTGGCCTCGGGTGAACCCATGATGGTCAGGGCGTGCGTCTCGATGACGATCGTCACATCTTCAGCTTCGGCCTTGGCGGCGACCCGTTTTAGGGTTTCGACGAGTTGGTTCCGGGCCTCAGAAGTCAGGTTTTCCCGGGACGGGCAGTAGGAGCCTTCGGGGTTGAGGCTGCCGGTGCGGATCAGGCAGGTGAAGGCGCCGAGGTCGCGGGCGACTTCGATGCCGCGCTCGATTTTGCCGATGACCCGATCGCGCACGGCCTGGTCGTCGGCAAAGAGGCATTCGGAAAAACCAATGCCGAATTGCGGCAGGTCCATGCCGGCGGCGGCGACGGTGTCGCGGACTGTATGGCATTCTTCGGTGGTGACATCGGCGAGCATGTCACCGGCGGCGTGGAAAGCGGTGCCGGTGAGCTTGAGCGCTTTGATGGCTTCTAAATGGTCGTTGTTGATGTCGCGAAAATCTGGGGGCAGCATGCCGACGACGCCGAGTCGCATAGGGCGGGCTCCTTGTTTTGGGGCAGTTTGTAGGAGCTTTTGAAGATAACATATAGTGATAGAGCGGCAAGGGGGGTGTCTTGCCGAATGGGGGGTGGTGGGCTACTATTGATGGGTTGTATTGTGGGCGATTGGTGGTGGGGGCGTGCGTTTTATGCCCTCGGGTCGAGGGGCTGTCTTCGGGCAAAGCTAAGGCGGCCCTATCTAGCTTGCGGGAGGTCGGGTCGGCGGCGTGGCAGAGCTACCTTAACGGGCAGCGGGAGTGGGGCGATATAATTCGACCGATGGCCTTTAAATGGCTTTGCTCTGCGAGAGCCCCCCCGACCCTTCGCTCTGCTGGGGAACAAGATCCAAATTATTCATACCTTTTTTCCATCTATTCTCTAATATGGGGATTGGTAAAAAGCTCGATGTAGAGCAATTGTTGCTTTTAGGTGTAGGTAAATTTTAATAGCCCTTTTTAATAAATAAATAGCTCTCTGTAAATATTCTCTCAGCTGAGGTCCGGTTTTTGGGTTTTCCCAGGAGCGGATTGTAATCGCAGATTTCACAGGAAGTGAAATCTGAGGGCTACACCTCGGAGCCGACCAGGGATCGTCGGCGAGAATGAGCGACGGGAAAACCCCAAACCGGACCGTCCACAGGAGACGATCACCACAACCACTAAATAAAACAAACATGAGCATAATTACACCATTTATCACCAGCCTCATCTCAGGACTCTACACCTCGCTGTGGGGTGCCTTCAAAGACTCTCCCTACGAGGGCTTCAAACCGAAGACCTTTCCGCGCAGCGTCTACTTCCATATCGCGATCTTTTTGCCGCTGTATTTCGTGCCCTTTTTCAGCGTCAAGTTTCAGCACCTTGGCCTGGTGCAGGTCTTTTTCCTGATTATGGGAATAGAGCGCTTTTTGGCTGAGATCTACAAGGGCTTCTTCCGCACTGAAGACCAGCAGAAATATTTCGTGCCCTCGCGCATCACCTTCTTCGGCCGCCACGTCGAAAGCGACTTGTTGCGCTATGCTGTGGGCACGGTGATTGTCGCGATCGTCTTCGCCTTTTTGCTGGTTGAGTTGCCGATGATGAGTTTTTGGGCTTATCTGGTGACGGCCTATGGCACCGGGTGTATTGTCGCGCTGGGCGGGGCTTATAAGGACGCGCCCTTTGAGGGCTTTCAGCCGCTCAAGTTCCAACGTTCGGGGGTGGTGCTCGCGGTGTTGAGCCCGCTATTCTACTTCCTCGGCGATCCGGAGCATCCGGTCGCGCTGGGTTTCCTGATTTATATGAACGGCGGCTTGGAGCGTTTTTCGGTCGAATATTACAAGACCTATATCCAACGCAATATGTCGGGCAAGTTCCAACCCGGTTTGCCGCGAATTCAGCAGATGCTGGATACCCGCGAGAAATTCCACTATCTGGCGCTGGTGATTGTTGCCGGCTTAGCCGTACTTTACGCCTATGAACTCGGCGCACTATGACGCGGTCGTAGTCGGCTCCGGCTTCGGCGGTTCGCTGGTTGCCCGCGCATTGGTACGCGCGGGTTTCAAGACGGCGTTGCTGGAGCGCGGCCAATGGGCCCGACGCGACGACGTGGATTGGGATCAATCCGAAATCCTGATTAAACAGCGCTATCGGGGTACCTCGCCGCTGCTGATTAAACAGTATGGCAGCCGTGATTTCCAGCGGGTGTACGCCAATGAAGTTGTCGGTGGGAACTCCGTTTTTTATGGCGGGGCCTCGCTCAGGTTGCGGCCAGCGGATTTTGCCCGCTGGCCTTTTGCGTATGGCGATTTAGCGCCCTATTACACGCAGGCCGAACAACTTATGGGGGTGCACGGCGAGGCGGGGGCGGATCCGCACGAGCCGCCTGGTGTAGGGGCGTATCCGCACGACGCCATCGAGTTGAGTGCGCCGGCCCGGCGTATCTACGAGACGGGGCAGGCCTTGGGTTTGCAGCCTTTCAAGATTCCGCTGGCGATTAATTTTTCGGACGCGACTAGGCCGCTTTGTTTGCGCTGTATTACCTGCGACGGCTTTCCCTGCAAGGTGGAGGCCAAAAATGATATGGCCTCGACGGTGTTGGCTGAGGCTCAGGCGGCGGGTTTGCAGATTATTGTCGGTGCGGTAGCCCGGCGTCTGTTGCAACAGAGCGGGCGTGTTGAGGGGGTCGAATATGTCGACGGCGAGTCGCGGCAGTCCTACTCGCTTAGGGCTGATCGGGTGGTATTGGCAGCCGGTGCGCTCGGCAGCCCGGCGCTGATGCAGCGCTCGGGTTATGATCATCCGCTGATCGGCCGTTTTCTCATGCGCCATTGCAATGGCGTGGTCAATAACATCTTCCCTTTTCGCACCAATCCCGAACAGGTCTTTCACAAGCAAGTTTGTTTTACCGATTTCTATGAGGATCTGCGCTCGGAGTTGGGTACGGCGGTGGGGGTCGTGCAGGATATCTACTCTCCGGCGCCGCCGGTTATCCGCCACCACACGCCTTGGGGTTTGCAGACGATGGCGGGGCTTTTGGCGGGCAATATGCAGAATCTGCTGTGCGTTGCCGAAGACGAGCCGCGCGCGGAGAATCGAGTGACGTTGGCAGGCGAGTCGGATGCTTTCGGCATGGAGTTGGTGCAGGTGGAGCACGAATATAGCGAGGAAGATTGCCGACGCAGGGATTATCTGATGGCCAAGGCGGGTAAAATATTGCGCAAGTCGGGCGGTTTGTTCCGCTACCGTCATTTGATCGATTCGTTTTCGCATGCGGTGGGTACGCTGCGTTCTGCCCATACGCCGGAGGAGGGTGTTTTGGATGAGAATTGTCGGTATTGGGGCGCGGAAAATCTCTATGTGGCCGACGGCAGTTTTATGCCGACTTCGGGTGGGGTGAATCCGAGTTTGACCATTGCGGCCAACGCCTTGCGGGTGGCCGAGCGAATTGTAGCGACGCGATGAAAAAAATCTGTCTGGTGGGCTGTGGGTCGATTGGCCGATTGCACGCGAAGAATTTGGTCGATAAGGCCGAGTTGTGTTTCTACAGCCGTACGCGGGCGAGCGCCCAGGCTTTCAGCGGCGAGTTTGGCGGTGGGCGGGTCTTCGATAGTTATGAGGAAGTGCTCGACAGTGCGGTGGACGCGGTGCTGATCAGTACGCCGCCGGAGGCGCACCGGGTACAGGTGATTGATGCGATAGAAGCGGGTAAGGGGGTATTAGTAGAAAAACCCTTGTGCGCGACGGCGGAGGATCTGGTGGCGATCGGTGCGGTGGCGGCGGCGCATCCGGATGTGCTATTGATGGTGGCGGAGAATTATTATTACAAGCCCGCGCTGAAATTGATCAAGTGGGTTTTGCAGCAGGATCTTATCGGCGAAGTGCGCCAGGCGACCATTGGCAAGCGTTTTACGCAGGCTTCTTCGGGGTGGAAGAGCGGGTATGGGGCGCTGTTGGAAGGTGGGGTCCACTTTGTGGCGTTTGGCGCAGATCTTTTTGACGGCGAATTGCGACGGGTGTCAGCGGAGTTTCCCGGCGCGGTAGCGGGCGAGCCTGAGCGTAATTCTCTGGTGCGGGTCGAGTACGCGGACGGTGCGGAATTGCTGTTGCGTTATGCCTGGAACGCGTTCAGTCTGGCGCAGGGGACCTTTCAGCATTCGCACATTGTTGGTACGGCGGGGCAGGTTGTTTTTGAGAGCAATGGCATTTATGTACGGTTGAAAGGGCGACGCAAGCGGCTTTATTTTCCCGGCTTCGGCGATATGATGGGCTATGGGGCGATGGTGCGGGATTTTTTGGCGTGTTTAGCAGAGCCTGGGCGGCGGCCTTATTCGGATTTTCCTCGGGCAGAACGCGATCTGGGGATTGTGTTTTCGGCGTATGAAGGGCTGGCTTGAGGAGCGCGTCTCTCGCTTCGGGGTGGGGGGCTGCCTTCGCTGGCTTGGTTCGCGAGATATATTGGAGCGGGAGTGGGGCGTAAGCCTCCCGATGGGCGACGGTCCGGGGGGCTTAAAAACACCCGGAGACGCACCCCGTCAACAGACCATTAGTACCGAACTTAATTATTAATCGCCAAGACAATTTATACAGAGGAAGATAAAATGACAGAGCCGGACAAAGTTATTTATTCGATGCACAAGGTTAGTAAGCACTATAACCGCACAGTGATCATTGAAGACATATCGCTATCGTATTTTTACGGTGCGAAAATAGGCGTGTTGGGGCTGAACGGTTCGGGTAAGAGCACGCTGCTGAAGATTATGGCGGGAATCGACGGCGAATACGAGGGGGAGGTCAATATTCAGCCGGGTTTTAGCGTGGGGTATTTGGAGCAGGAACCGGAGTTGGAGGCGGGCAAGACGGTGCGGCAGATCGTCGAGGAAGGGGCGCAGGAGACGGTGGACATGCTGAGGGAATACGAGCAGATCAACGCCAAGTTCGCCGAGCCGATGGAAGACGACGAGATGAACGCGCTGATCGAGAAACAGGCCAAGGTCGCCGAACGGCTGGACGCGACGGGCGCCTGGGATTTGGACGCGCGTTTAGAGATGGCGATGGACGCGTTGCGCTGTCCGCCGGAGGACCAAGTGGTAGACGTGCTTTCAGGCGGCGAGAAGCGGCGGGTAGCGCTGTGCCGCTTGTTGTTGCACAAGCCGGATATCCTGCTGCTCGACGAGCCGACCAACCATCTCGACGCGGAAACGGTGGCGTGGTTGGAGGGCCATTTACAGCAGTATCAGGGGACGGTCATTGCCGTCACGCATGATCGCTACTTTTTGGATAATGTCGCCGGGTGGATTCTGGAGATGGACCAGGGGCGCGGTGTGCCGTGGAAGGGCAATTATTCCTCGTGGTTGGAGCAGAAAGATGAGCAGCTACGCTTGGAGCAGAAGACCGAGGGCGAGTTGCAGAAGACGATCGAACGCGAACTGGAGTGGGTCCGTATGACGCCCAAGGCCAGACAGCAGAAGAATAAAGCCAGGGTCAGGGCTTACGAAGAGCTGATCAACCAGGATAAGGTGCAGCGCAACGAAGAAATGCAGATCTATATCCCGCCGGGCCCGCGCTTGGGTGATATCGCCATTGAGACGAAGGGCGTGAGCAAGAGTTATGGCGATCGCATTCTGTTTGAGAATATGGAATTCACACTGCCTTCCGGCGGGATCGTCGGAGTCATTGGGCCGAATGGTGCGGGTAAGACGACCTTGTTTCGTTTGATTACAGGGCAAGAGGTACCTGATAGTGGTTCGATCGATATCGGCGAGACGGTGCAATTGGCTTATGTCGACCAGAGCCGGGAGACGCTGTCGGGGGAGAATACGGTTTGGCAGGAGATCTCAGGTGGTGAGGAAGAGATTGAGTTGGGCGATCACACAATGAGCTCTAGGGCTTATGTCTCGCGTTTTAATTTTGGCGGCGGCGACCAGCAGCAGCCCGTCGGCACGCTCTCGGGCGGGCAGCGCAACCGGGTACATCTGGCGAAGGTGCTCAAGGAGCAGGCCAATGTGCTCTTGCTCGATGAGCCGACCAACGATTTGGATGTGAATACGTTGCGGGCCTTAGAAGAAGGCTTAGAGAATTTTGCCGGTTGCGCGGTGATCATCAGTCATGATCGCTGGTTTCTCGACCGCATCGCGACGCATATCCTGGCTTTTGAGGGCGATAGCCAGGTGTATTGGTTTGAGGGCAATTTCTCCGAATACGAAGAAAATAAAAAAGCGCGCCTTGGCGAGGATTCGATTGTGCCGAAGCGCGTGCATTATCGTCAATTGACGAGAGACTAATACGCCGCGCACTTCCGATCCATTGTGGTGCGACGGCCTGCGCAGTCTGCACCCGGACGAATTCCCCCAATACGGGAGCCGCGAAAGAAAGGTGAAGATGCGCACCCGTCGATGCTGGAGTTTGCCGGGGATCGGCACAGTATCGACGGGTGCATTGGGTGCGTTGGTCCAGCGCCCCCAATCAGGGAGCGGCGGTCGAGTTGATCTTCGGCACGACGGATGGCAGTGAAAAAGGCTTGCTTGCGGCGGGCGGCCAGGCGGGCGAAGCGCTGCGCGAAATCTTCCCCATCCCAGGTCTGTGGTACGGTCCTAACTACGTCTGAGCTATAGCGTTCCTAGGCGGGAGTTTTTCTTCAAGGGGAGTGGTCGTGACGGCGGCCCGGGGGCCTTTAAATTGTCGACAGCGATATGGAGGTGGCCGGCTCGGTGAGCCCACGCCCAATTCGCGGTCGGTACGGTGCAGAATATCGAGCGCTTCGTCGATTCTACCGGGTGTGCCTACTCCTTTTCCGGCTGCAATAACTGCGTTGTTTCCGCCTTTTCCTCTATCTCGTTCCAATCCCACAATTGCGGTATGAACTCCACATCGGCCCACAACTGTGCTTGGTCGGCGTAGTGCGGGCTGGCGGGGTGGCCGGAGGCACCGAGTGGCGAAATCCAGCGCGAGCGCTTCCAGTCGGAAGGGTCGTGGATATAGCGGTTGACGGAGAGGCCGGTGACGGTGAAGGTGTCGAAGGCGTGGCTGCCGGCAAGGGGCGTGTCGGCATCGCCGTGTACCGCAAGCGACGGCGGGTTTAATGCATCGGCGGCTTCGGGGAAGACGGCGGAGAGCGGGTGTTGCGGTTTGGTGCGGTGCAGGCGGCCCCATTGCCAACGGCTCATGTTATCGCCGAGTTCGGTTTTGAGATCGGCGAGGGCCTCGGTAAGGGCCTCGGTAAGGGCCTCATTCCAACTTTGGCCGGCCGGCAGTAGGGCGGTATCGTCGGCGGCGAGGGCGTTTACGATCTCGATGTGAAGCAGCCGCCAGTGGTGGTCGCCACCGGTTTGTGCGAGCAGGGTGGGGGCGTCATCGCCAAAGAGGTGTTGTGCGACGTGCAGGCCGAGCAGGGTGCGGGTTTTGCCGTAGATCGTGGGTTGCACCTGGTCGCGGTCTATTTGATGGTTCCATTGGCGCAGGAGATTAAGGGCTTGTGCGCAGTTGGGGTCGGGTGGCTCGATTTGCAGCAGGGCTTTGGTGAGAACCTGGGCGGGGAGGGAGATGCGTTCGGCGTGGATGGCGCCCATATCGTTGGGGGTGGCCGTGCCTTTTTTCAGTTCGAGAATACGGCTCTGGATGCGGCGGGCGCGGTAGTCTGGGCTAAAGGTCAGGCCGACATAATAAGGGTAGTCGGCGTTGGTGACGCGTTGGTTGCAGGTGATGGCGTAGCCGGCTTTGGGGTCAATGGCCTTGGGTAGGTCGGCGTGCGGAATATAACCTTGCCATTCGTGCTCGCCGGTCCAGCCCGGCACGGCGCGCCAGCCATTCGAGGATTGGCGGATGGGGATTTTGCCTTCGTGTAGATAGCCGTAATGGCCGTCGACATCGGCGACCGCGTAGTTGTTGACGCGATCGGTCCAATGGGCAAAAGCTTGGTGCAAGTCGTTGACGGAACGCGCATGCATGGCGTCGCGGGCGGAGTCGGGCCAGGGGGTGCCTTGGATCAGGCCGGGGTCTGAGATGGCGACGGCTTGGCCGCTGCGCGGATTGCCGGCGATGGTGGGTCCGTGGCGGGTGATGACGACTTCGAGGTCGACGGGGTCTGCGCCGCGGATATGGATTTTTTCTTGTAGCGTTTCTGCGGGGTGCCATTCGCCTTTGAATTCGTATTGCAATTCGCCGTCGCTCTCGCGGAAGTGTTCGATAAAGAGATCTTGCGTATCGGCGTTGCCATAGGTCATGCCCCAGGCGACGTGGGTATTGTGGCAGAAGTGCAGGAGGCCGGGCATACCGGGGACCGAGTAGCCGATGATTTCGAAGTCGGGGCAGGCGAGGTGGGCTTGGTAATAGACGGAGGGGGTGTCGAGTCCGCGGTGGGAGTCGCCGGCGACCAGCGGCAGGCCGGAGTCGGTGTAGTCGCCGGAGATCGACCAGGCGTTGGAGCCGGGGTCGGTTTCGTTGAGCCAGTTGGCTTCTTTGGCCGCTTGCGAGAGTTCGTCTAGGCCATCGAGGGTTTCGCCGGAATACACTTCGCCAGGCGGCACGGTGAGCAGCTGGCCTTCGGGGTAGCCTTTGATGATTTGTGCGAGATGTTCAGGGCCGATGGCTTGTGCCAAACGGGTGCGCCAGAGTTTGGGCTCGTAGGTGCCGAGCAGGCTATTGCGCATTTTGTAGACGGCGAGGCAATGCCAACTTTGCCAAGGTTCAGGGCGTTGTTCGAGCAAGGTGTATTCGACGGGGAGCGCCTGGGAGGTTTCTATGAAAGCGTTGACGCCGGCGGTGTAGGCATCGAGCATCGCGCGGGCTTCGAAGCTGGAGGCTTGGTAGTCTAATTGGGCGGTGCGGCCCATGCCGGCGGCGCGCAATAAACGGTCGCGCGCTAGGCCTGAGGGGCCGGCGAACTCGCTCCAGCGACCCAAGGCCTGGTGGCGGTCGAAGTCCATATGCCAGAGGCGGTCTTGCGCGGTGGCAAAACCCTGGGCGAAGAACAGATCGGCTTCGGATTGTGCTTTGATATGGGGGATGCCCCAGGGGTCGCGGTAGATGGTGACGGGGTGTTCGAGGGCTGGGAAATATTGGGTGGTTTTGACGTCGGGTAGGGCGGCTTGTAGGTCTTTTTGGTTGACGGGCATGGGGCCTCTATTGCGGGCGGTCGTGGATGGGGCCGGCGTGCTCGCGCAGTTTGCCGCCCTGGCGGCCGGTGAGCACGGCTTGGATTTCTGCTAAGATAGATAAGGCGATGGACTCGGCGGTTTCGGCGCCAATATCGAGGCCGACGGGGCTGAAAAGGCGTGCGCGCTGCGCGTCGTTGGGCGTGACGCCTTCTTTTTTTAGCTCATTGAGCAGGCGCTGCGTGCGCGCTTGCGGGCCGAGTACGCCGAGATAGGCGAGCGGCGTATTGATAAGCCCCTGTACTGACGCTAGGTCTTGCAGGTAATTGTGGCTCATAATGACGGCGACCGAGCGATTGTCGAAAGCGAGGCCGTCGGGTAAGTGCCCGGGTTGCGCGAGCAGGACTTCGCGGGCCGTTGGAAAGCGCTCGTCGCGGGCGTAGGGGATACGGTGGTCGGTGACCGTAACGCGCCAGCCGAGTTCACCGGCGAAATGCGCGAGCGGGACGGCATCGTATCCGGCGCCGAAGATGTAGAGGGCGATGGGCGGTAGCAGGGGTTCGATGAGCAGGGACGCTTTGCCTTGGTCGAGGTCGTGGTGGCGGGTGAGGCCGGTGGCTACGGGCAAGCGCGTGTCGTCGAGGGTGGTGAGGGCTTTGCGGGCGGCGGTGAGGGCGAGATCGCGCAATGGGGCGTCGGTGATATCGTCGCGGGCGTTGCCCGTAGCATCGAGTACTAGGTGTTGTCCGGGCAGCGCGCTGGTTTCACCTTCTACGGCAAAGACCGTAACGAGTATGCCGCGTTGCCCGGCGAAGGCGCAGTCGTGCAAAACATTCGGGTAGTGGAAATCGTTGTTTTGCGGCAGGCGTTCGAGCAGGATGTCGACGGTGCCGCTGCAGCCGAGGCCGGTGCCCCAGAGGATATCGTCTTCGGGGGTGGCATCGTAGTGCAGTAGGAGAGGGCGGCCGTCGGTGAAGACTTGCTTGGCGTTTTCGCGCACATCGCCTTCGAGGCAGCCGCCGTTTATTGAACCGTGGCTCTGTAGGTCTTCTTCGACCAACATGCGGGTGCCGGGGCCGCGATAGACCGAGCCGGAGGTCTGCACGACGGTGGCTAGCACATAAGGCGTATGCGTCTGGTCGAGTTGCCTTGCGCGTTCGACGATGGTTTGCAGGTCTTTCAAGAGCGGACTCCAAAACGTTGCAATTGCTCTTCTTTGTTGACTGTTGTCGGTCGCGGCTCGGTGGGTGTCGTTGGGCTCGCGCATCAAAGCCCTCTTGCTTGACGGAGGCTCCTTTAATATTGCCCGTAGGCCGCTTCGCAGCAAGGACGCGGTGGCTATATTGGGGCGATTTTGTATTCATTACATCCCCACAATATTATTTATAAATTGAACTACTACAGATTCTTGGTAGGTCAATCGAACCGAACCTACCGTAACATTATCAGCCGCTGCTATACCGTGACTACCTTGCCCTCAAGGCCTACAGCCCGACGATGATGCGCCGCCTCGCCAACGACGCCCCCGAACCGACTGTCCATCGATCCCACCCGCTTGGCCGACCGCCTCTGGTCACTCTGCCGCTAGCACAAAACGCCTGAGCAATTTCTCGTATAGACTAATAAAATCGCGCCGCCCATTATCGCGATTGTAAATCGAGCACATCGGATTGGGATTTAGTTCCAAGATCACCAAGCCGTCCACACCGTGGATCAGGTCGATCGCGTAAAAACCCAACGCATAGACCTCGGCCACCCGCCGCGTTAGTGTCCGCATATCCTGCAACAAGGATTCATCCTCTACCCGCACCGCCCGCCCCTCGGCCTGGTGCAAGGGATTCAGATCTCCGTCCACATCCGACGTTTCACCCTCTTTGCCATAGGCCAACAAGAGCTCGTTGTGACTGGCGATAACCCGATATTCTGGCCCAGTGATAAACTGCTGCACCAACACGATATTGTCGAGAAAGGCGCTATGGGTGAAAATATCCGTGAGCCGCTTTTCGAGCGCCGCCGCGTCGCGTTCCAAAAACACCCCCTGCGCCAACGAGCTGCGATACTTCTTAACCACTAGCGGAAAATCGAACCGGGCCTCAATATCCTCGACGATCTTCGTCACCGTCGCATGGCTCTTATAGCGGTCAAAACGCGGGTCGGCTAGCGGATTGAAATACTTAACCGTAAAGGGCGTCGGCAACCCGGCGGCAACAAAGTCCTCGTATTGATAGGCCTTGTCCTCGGCCAAGCGGGCTTCGACATAGTCGTTAAAGGGATGTTTGTTGCGCCAAAAGCGAAACGCGCGGCGTCCACCGGTGAGCTTGAGCCGGGTGCCGTCGTCCGATATCCACTCGCAGCGCAAGGCAAGACGCCTGCCCGCCTCGGCCAGGCACGCCAGACTTTCGAGCGCCATATCCTCGGTGATACCGTCGCGCTCGTAGGGCAGGTCAAAAAACTCGCGTGCACGCGCCACCAGGTGCAACGACCCGACGATGCACACCCGCCCCTCCGGCCCGGCCAATTGCAAAGCCCGCTTAAAAGCTTGCGCACTCGCCGGCAACGACTCGACCGCCAAACCCGCCGGTACTAAGGCCCGCAACTCGGCCGGATCCAAGGCCCGAGGGTGATCCGATGAAGTCAGCACGACCTGCGCCGCCATCGGTGCCAGCGCCGACAGAATGCCCGCGGCATCGTGCCCCGCCGCCGCCCCGACGACCAATACCCAGCCTCCACCCAGCCGCTGCAGGTCGCCTGCCAATGCCACGGCGCTCGCCGGGTTGTGCGCGCCATCGAGTAATACCAGCGGTGCCTCCCGCGCCGTCTCAAAACGCCCTGGCCAACGATGCGTCTCGACCACTCGACAGATCACCTCGTCCGCCAATTTTACGCCGAGCGTTTCAGCGGCCTGCAACGCCAAACACGCGTTCTGCCCGTAGTTAGCCGACCGACCGGCAAGTTCACCACGCCTCCACTCGGCCTCGGCGGTGTGCAACTCAACCTGCTGGTCCGCACAAGTCTGCCGCACTAGCTCTGCTACTGCCGGCACTTGCGCCTCGGTGGTAATCAGCTTCTTTCCTGGTCGAATGATATGCAGCTTGTCCGCGGCGATATCCTCGAGCGTCTCCCCCAACAACTCCATATGGTCCAAACCGACCGAGGTCAGCACCGCCAGTTCCGAATCCCAAGCGTTGGCCGCGTCATAACGCCCGCCCAAGCCCACCTCGAAAATCCCGAACTCCACACCCTCTTGCGCAAAAAACCAAGCGGCCAGACCCGTCAACGCCTCGAACTTGCTGAACGGCCCCAGCCCTTCGGCGGCAAAATCACGCGTGCCGTCGTCTAAACAAGCGACCGCCTCGGCCCAGCGATCTTTGCCCAACACTTCACCCGCGATACGTACCCGCTCGCGTTGAGTGTGCAAATGCGGTGAGGTATATAAACCCACCTTGTACCCATTGGCCTGCAATAACGCAGCGAGCAAACTAGACACCGTACCCTTGCCATTGGTACCGCCGACAATTAGCGAACGAAAACGTTGCTGAGGTTGCTGCAACCGAGCTAATAGCGTGCGCATCCTGGGCAGATAATGTTCGACCGGCCCGAAGGACGGACGACCGACCTCCCAGTCGGGCAACGCGTCTAAATAGCGCTGGGCGCGAAAATAATCCATATGTATTGGGAATTTGTTAAGGGGTGTTTCAACCGCCGCGCGTATGCATCTCGCGGTGCGGATCGGCTTGTAACTCTTCGACTTGGTAGAGTGCGCCGCGCTCGGGGTCACCAGCACGCTCTTCGGCGCTTCTGTCCTTCCGCCCCGTCCACCCCGCGCGAATCCGTTCGAGCAAGACCTGCGGGTCTCCTCCCTCGCACAACAAGGGTTTGAGATCGATGCCCTGTTGCGCGTAGAGGCACAAATACCACAAGCCGTCGGCTGTTAACCGGCTGCGGTCGCAGGCACCACAAAAAGGCTCGGTGACCGATGAGACGATCCCGAAGCGGGTGCCGTCTTCGAGACGAAAGCGCGCCGCCGGCGCCGCCCCCTGGCCGACTTCGCGCTCGATCGGCCCATAATGCGCCGCCAGTTGCGTCAAAATCTCATTCTGCGCTACGACCTCACTCTGCGACCAATGCGTAGCCCCGCCGACATCCATGTATTCGATAAAACGAACCTCCGCCCCGACCTCGCGACCAAATTCGAGCAAGTCCACCAGTTCATCGTCGTTGAAACCACGCATTATTACCGAATTGAGCTTGACCGCTTCAAAGCCTACCGTCGCCGCCTGGCGAATCCCCTGGAGCACCTTGGCATGCGTATCCCGCCTGGTCAACGCCTCGAAACGCTCGGCCTTGAGCGAATCCAAACTAATGGTGACCCTTTGCAGCCCCGCCCGCCTTAACTCATCAGCCCGGCGCGCCAACTGCGTGGCATTTGTCGTCATCGCCAAGTCTTCAACTAATGGCAAAGCGGCGATCCGCGCGACCAACTCGGGCAGGTCTCCACGCAATAGCGGCTCGCCCCCGGTAAGCCGCACGCTGCGCACCCCGAACTGGCAGAAAGCCCGCACGGCCCGTTCAATCTCGTCAAAGCTGAGAACACCCTCTTTCGGCAACCAATCGTAGTCTTCTTCGGGCATGCAGTACCGACAGCGCAAATCGCAGCGATCGATCACTGACACGCGCAGAGAGCCCAGGGGGCGACCTAAGAGGTCGCGGATGGCTGATTGCGCTGGTATTTCAGGGGGCATAAAAGGGTATCCGCAAAGTGCAATAACTCTATATGAGAAGCGATGTTAGAATATAGGCATTCCCTAGTCGTGGGCAATGGCGAGCCGCATTTCTCCTTGGCCTATACTTCCCTGGCCCGCAAACCCGCTTTCCCATACAACGTTAACGCCTATTGCGTGCACAATCGCCCTGAAGAAACCGTACATATTAAGATCCAATAAAGCGGTCTCTTGACATTAGAGTTGTCGCGGTATAAAGAGCGCTCTATCTTTTAGCCCTCTTTTCCCGCGAAACGAATGAGTGTTGCTATGCTACGTGTCGAATATGCCCTGACGTCGGATCGGAAGATGAAAGCGCTGACCGGATTAACGCGCCCGGAATTTCGTGCACTGATCCCGGCTTTTGGCCAGGCTCTCTATGACAAGGCCCTTCATCGTGATCCACCTCGCCAGCGTCGCCCCGGTGGGGGCGGTCCCGCCACGCTGAAGGAGGTCGACGCCAAGCTGTTTTTTATTCTGATGTATGTCAAATGCTATCCAACCTTCGACGTGGCCGCGGTGCTGTATGGAGTGCATCGCTCCCGTGCCCATCGCTGGACGAAGGATCTGCTGCCGGTCTTGGAGCAAACGTTGGGCCACCAATGGGTCTTACCCGAACGACAGATCCACAACGTCGAGGCGTTTTTTCAGCGTTTTCCTACCGCCCAAACCCTCTTTGTTGATGGCAGCGAACGCCCGACGTATCGCCCCCAGGAAGCCACGGCCCAGAAAACGCATTACTCGGGTAAAAAAAAACGGCACACCGGTAAACACCTCTTCATTAGCGATGAAGACCGCCGTATACTGGCGCTGTCGCCACCCGCCGTCGACTCGCAACACGACTACGCGCTGTTTTAAGCCTGGCCGCCCCCCGACACCTTGCCCGAAGGGGTGGTCTATTGGACCGATGCCGGCTTTCAAGGCCAGCGCAAAGACGATCCGCATTGCCCCGTTATTCAACCACAGAAGAAACCACGGGGCAAGCCGCTCGATGCAATAGATCGATGGTGCAACTCGTTACGCGCTCGCATTCGCATCCGGGTCGAGCATGCCATTGGCGGCGTCAAACGATTTGACGCTGTCGCTCAAATCTATCGAAATCGAGGCGCCGATTTCGAGGATCGATTAACTATGGTCGCCTGTGGCTTGTGGAATGGGCACCTGGCACAGAATCGGTAAAACAAAAAACACCTGAAACAATCCGATCTCGCGACTATTCCGCGACAACTCTATTAGACCTGTCGCGCTATAAGTGAAAAAAATAGCTATTAAATACTGAAATAACAACAGTTTACAGTATCTATAATCTGAATTGTCGTAAATGTGTTATTTCAGCGAGTTATCCAGCTTATTTCTTTTAATACGCGATAACTGTATTGTCGATATTATGCATAACGTGATGTGTGACTTTTTTGAAAGCAGGCGATTCCTCTATTTGAACTGTCGTGGACAAAGTAAATAGATTAACTCGCACCAGTGTCTCGAATGGATGGTTAAAGAAGAAGATATAAATGCATATACAAACCCGTCTGATACACGCCGGCGAAGAGCAGAAAATCGCCGGCGCTGTCGTTACGCCGATCTTCCAAAGCGCGACCTTCACTTCAGAAGAAGGTCAGGGTTACGACGATATCCGCTATTTGCGGCTCAACAACACGCCGAATCACAATGTGTTGCACGCCAAGCTCGCCGATATCTGCGGCGGTGAAGCGGCGTTGGTGACCGGTTCGGGCATGGCGGCGATTGTGACCGCGCTGCTGGCTTTACTCAAGAGCGGCGATCATCTACTGATTCAGGATTGCCTCTACGGTGGCACGCATAGTTTTGTTAGCCAGGATGCACCGGATTTGGGGATAAACTGCGATTTTATTGCTGGTAATGCGCCGGAGACTTGGGCCGCCAAGCTCAAGCCCGAGACCAAGGCGATTTATGTCGAGACGATGACGAATCCCTTGTTGGAGGTGGCGGATTTAGAGGCGGTGGTGGCCTTCGCGCGCGCGCATGGTTTGCTATCGCTGATCGACAATACTTTTGCATCGCCGTGCAATTTTCGCCCATTAGAAATAGGTTTTGATATCGAGCTGCATAGCGCGACCAAATACCTCAACGGCCATTCAGATATTGTCGCGGGGGCCATTGTCGGGGCGGCGGAGCACGTCGGGGCGATTGCGCACAAGTTGAATCGTTTTGGCGGCACTTTGGATACGCACGCCTGTTTTCTATTGCATCGCGGGTTGAAGACGCTATCGTTGCGTATGCGGCAACACGATGAGAATGCTTTACAGTTGGCGCGTATGTTGGCCGAAGACCCACAAGTGGTGCAGGTGAACTATCCGGGTTTGCAAAGCCATCCGCAATACGAACGGGCCAAGCGGTTGTTTGCCGGGGCGGGTGGGGTATTGAGCCTGGAGTTGCGGGGAGGTGTGGCGGCGGCCGAGCGCTTGTTGGCCGCTCTGCAATTGCCGGCGTCGGCACCCAGCTTAGGCGGGGTTGAGACACTGATTACCCGGCCGGCGACGACTTCGCATTCGAGCATGAGTCCGGCGGAACGGGCGGCGATCGGGGTGGGGGACAGTCTAGTGCGTGTGGCGTGTGGGATTGAGGCGACGGAAGATTTATGCGCTGATTTTACGCAAGCGCTGGCAGAGGTATAGCGGGTAAAAGCGTATAAGCTGTGGTTAAATGCATCTATACTATGTGAAAATGATCTAAGAGCCGGTGTTTATTCGGGGGGCTGATGATCTAAATATGGGCTGGACCTGAAAGGGTCTCGAATTACCTCTTAGCCCTCCTTGGTGCGAGATCCCCCACCGAATCTATCATGATTCGGTGGGGGTATTTTGTGGCGCTGATATTTATAGAATGCCGTACTTATCGAAGACTTCGCGTGGTGACATACCGGCGGCTAGCTCGTCGCGTACGGTATTTTCGCCTTCTAATTTTTCCATCGACAATTTGAATACTTCGTCCTTGATGGCTGCCGGGATGACGGCGACGCCATCGAAGTCGGCCAAGATAAAGTCGCCGGGGTGGACCTGCACGCCGCCGCAGAGGATCGGCTCGTTAATTTTTTCGGTGATGATGCGCCCGGCCGAATCGAGCGGTGAAAAGCCGGTGCAAAAACAATTGAAGTTCATCTCGTTCATCTGGCGTACGTCGCGGGCGACGCCGTCGGTGACGATCGAATGGACGCCTTGTGCTTGTGCTGCTGTGGAGAGCAGTTCGCCCCAGAGGCCGGCGCGTTGCTCGCCATTGGTGGCGATGACGAATACATCACCGGCCTTTGTTTCGTCGTAGGCGGCGAAGATCTGTCCGTAGGGGTCGGGGTGCGGGTCGGTGTTGGGGTAGGCGTCGAGGGTGAGGGCGGGGCCGGCGATGTGCGCGTCGGGGCTGCATGGGCGGATGTCGGGGGTCATGGCTTGCTCGCGGTGGCCGAGGGCGTCCATGATGTCGGTGACTAGGGCAGAGTAGATGGGTTTCCATTCTTCGTGCATGGTGTGGCTCCTGTGTTGGTTGTTAAGTGTTAGAAGCTAGTTGTTAGATGTCGTCTCTTGTTTGGGGGTGCGTCTCACGCTGCGGTTCAGAGGGCTGCCTCCGGGCAATGCTAAGGCGGCCCCCATAAACTTGTGGAGGTGCGCAGCGGCGGCGTGGCAGAGCCACCTTAACGGGCGGCGGGAGTGGGGCGATAGATTTCAAGCGATGGCCTTTGGGAGGCATTGCCCTGCGGCAGCCCTCCGAACCTCCGCTGCGGCGGAGGGGTTCCATTTTTACTTCACTTTCTTTATAAAAATAGTCGTGATGCAAACTTAGTCGAGTGAGGGTATACCCTTTCCTCACCCCGTCCATTTCGCAGCATCACTCCTCCAGCCCTTTAGCTACCGCCGTCCCAATCATACAATCTCTCGTTACTATCTCAGCTAATTCCCCTTCGCTCAACTCTTCCGTGCCCTCCGGACGCATAGGTATGACGATATAGCGCAGATCGGCGGTGCTGTCGTGCACGCGGACCTCTGTTTCGTCGGAGATCTGCGTGCCGAATTCGGCGAGCACGACTCTGGGTTCGCTGACCACGCGGGAACGGTAGGCGCGGGATTTGTACCAGCCAGGAGATTCGCCCAGCAGACCGATCGGATAGCAAGAGCAGAGCGTGCAGACCAGGACATTGTGCAGGTCGGGGGTGTTGGTGATGGCGACTACGGGCGTCGTGCCGATGTCCATGTCGAGTTCGGCGGCGGCGGCGTTGACATTTTCGCCGACGCGTTGGGCGAAGGCGGGGTCGGTCCAGCAGCGTGCAACCAAACGCGCGCCGTCGGCTGGGGTCTTGGAGGCCCAATAGTCTAAGGCGCTGGACATATCGCCGGCGGCGATCAGGCCTTTATCGCTTAGCAGTTCTTCGAGGGCGGTGGCCATCACCTGCTCGTGGCTATAGGGCTCGTCTTCGCTGTCGGGTTGTTGCGGATGAGGGTGGCCGTGCGAATGCTGGTGCTCTTTGGCATGGTCTTTATGGGAATCTTCGTGGCTCATGAGCGGTCTCCGGGATTGAGCCAATGCTCGTAGAGGTCTGCGACCAGCGTGTCGTGTGGGCTGCCCTGGTAGCTAGGCCAGAGGGCCTGTTGGCGAAAGCGGACGCGATAGAGTGGCTCTTGTGCGCCCGGGCGGCCGTAGGCCAATTCTTCGGCGTTGGGGTAGGGGCCGGTGATCTGCTCGATATGGCCTTGGTGGCCACGGGTGAAATAGGGGGCGCGAGCATGGCCTTGCGGATAGTCGGTGCGAACGTGGACTGTATCGCCTTTTTTAAAGCGGCTCACTTAGGGCCTTGTTCCTGCCAGCGCTTTTCGACTTCGGCCATTTTAACGGTGAGTTCCTCGGCGGTGAAGAGGCCCTTTTCCGTTAAGATATCGGCGATCGAGCGGGTCCAGCGTTCGTAGTAGCCGAGGCGCTCGTAGTCTTCTGGAGCAAGGTCTTCGATGCCGCGGCGCAACTCGTCGACGTTCATCTGTGCCTTGTCGCCGCGGATCAGCAGCAGGGCCAGGGCTTTGACGCGTTTTTGCCAGGGGGCGTAGGCGGCTTCGGTCAGGTCTACGGGGCCGGCTTCGAGACCGCCCATGTCATGGTGCCGTCGCATTGTTATGGTATTAGATCTGGTGGACGCGCGGCATCAACAACTGTCCGTTGCGGGCAAGCGGCAAACCGGCGAAAGCGCAGGGGTTGCCCCATTGGTCGATGGCTTCGGCGGTTTTGTATTCGTTGATGATAGCGTTGCGACCGAGGGGTGTATAATTGTGGCCGGCGCGGTGCACGGTGAGTACGTGGATAATGGCGACATCACCCGGCTCGGCGGCGAGCACGATATGTTCGTTATCGGGCATATGTTCGTCGGGGATGGTATGGCTTTGTTCTATCGTGGGGTATTCGCCCTTGAGATGGCTGCCTGGCAAGGCTTCGGTGGCGCCGGCTTCGAAGTCGGTCGCGTCGAGATAGGTGATCGCCGCGGCTAGCTCGGGTTTGCTGTGGCGCTCGTAGGGCCAGTCTTGGTGCCAGGATTGGTCGCAGACGAAACCGGGTGGCTTGTTGCGAATCTTGCCATTGTGGAAGTCGAGGTTGCGGCCTAAGAGGTCGACCATCGCCGAGACGATACGCGGATCGGTGAATTGGTCGAACCAATAGTCGCCGGCCAACGTTTGGTCCATCATGCCGGCGACATTGCGCGGGTTGAACTCGTCGGGTGCGTAGCCTTCTGGTGCATCCATAAAGGAATACTTGACGTTTTTGGGCCGGCTATCGGTGTCCGTCACCAATTCGTGGAACTGGCGGCGCATTTCTTGCGTTTCTTCAGGGTTGTAGAACCCCTTGAGCAGCAGATAGCCATTGTCGTCGAAGAATTTTTTTTGCTCGCTTTGCAGAATTAACAGGCTCATACAGTATCCTTTGCGCTTGGGCGACTGGGCAAGAAAAAGGCCAATCCAGCGGTCAATATCGGTAAGAGCGCCAGGTATTTCAAGGTCTCGGCGATGCCGATTTGATCGCCGAAATAACCGATCACCGGCAGGGTGAGACTGGCCAGGCCCCAGCTGAAGCCCAGCGGCAGGCTGGAGGCCAAACCCGAGTTTTCCGGCGAGAGCTCTTGCGCGAGGGTGATCATGATCGAATTGGAAGACATCAGCAGGCCGCCGCCGACAAAGAGCAGCAGATTGCTGACGAGTGCTCCCTCGACAAAAATAAAGGCGTATAGCGGTGGCACAGATAAAAGCAGCGAACCCCAGACCAGGGGTTTGGGATCGACGCGGTCGGCCAGATAGCCGACCGCGAGGGCGCCGACTACGCCGGCAATATTGTAGATGCCGAGGGGGATGCCACCGTCGACGAGGTTGAGGCCGCGCTCCTGGGCCAGGAGCGCCAGAAAGACACCGAAGCCCAAGCCGGTGACTGAACGTAGGATGACGATGGCGGTGATCAGGGATAGCGGCCCGGCTTGGTCTCCGAGATTGCGCCATTGCGCGTTGCTTTTGCCGTCGGTGAAATTCGGATTGTCGAGGGGGATAAAGCGCACGAGCAGCAAGAGGAAGAGCAGACCGGGGATTGAAACATAGGGCAGGGCTTCGAGGCCGAAGTAGTTGGTGTACGTCGGTGCCCATAACGGGGCCAGGCCGAGGCCTAAGGTGCCGCCAAAAATAAAGAGCGCCAGCCCAAAGGAACGACGCGGAGCGCTCAATTCACCGGCCAGCGAAAAGACTTGCGGATGGAAGGCGGCGACGCCGATGCCGCCCATGGCCAGGACGCCTACGAGGCTCAGATAGTTGGGAGCGATACCCATTAACGGGGCGAAGATTGTCGCCATTGCCAGCCCGCCGACGACTAGCCAACGACGGCCCATGCGGTCGGCCCAGATACCCATGAGTGGTTGGCTGATATTGCAGATCGAGACGATGGTGCCCAAAAAACCCGTTTGCGCCAGGCTTAGTTCCAGGTTGGACCTGAGCAACGGCAGTAGAGGGGCCAGTAGTGTCGCGTAGCTGTCGACACAGAAATGGGAAAGGGTCACGAGGAGCAAGCGGAGTTTCTGCATCCGGCTAGATTAAACTCATTTGCCGGCGTTGTCCAGACTGCGGCAGAGGCTAATCGCACCTAGGGTGCCAAGACCGGCGAGTGCTGCACCGATATAGAAGGGCAGGGCCGAGTCCACGTCGATCAGATAGCCGCCGACCAGACTACCGGTGACCATCGAAGCGCTCCAGGCGAGATGCCCGAGGCCGACGAGGCGGTTCTTTTCTTCCGGGCCGGCGACATCGTTGATCAGGCGGGGGATCAGTGTTGAGACGGCCCAGGCTGTGCCGGTGAGGGCGGTGCCGAAGACGAAGAGGCTGACGACCGAATCGTGGAAGAGCGCGAGGCCGAGAGCACTGAGGCAAATGCCCATCGCTGAGACGATCAGTGGTTTAGCGCGGCCGAGGCGGTCGTTGAGATAGCCGACGCTGAGTTGGCAGCAGGCGGCGACGACCAGCGAGACGGCGGCGAAATAGGCGGGCAGCGACTCGTCTTGGCTGACGCGGTAGATCAATAGCGGCAAGGCCAATGTCGCCATGCCCCAGAAGGTGGTGATGGTCAGGCGTAGGCTGAGCAGCAGGTGCACGTCGCGGCGGCCTAAGAGCGGGCGATAGGCCGCCCAGGTGCTCAGCCGAGTCGCCGGTACAGAACGGGCGGCTGGTGCGTCACTGGGTAATGATACAAACGCCACGGCGATCACCGCGAGCATGCCGACGCTCATTGCCGTGCCGATTTGGGCGAAGGAATAGTCGGTTTTGACCAGGCCCGTGCAGAGGCTGCCAAGGGAGTTGCCGAGTGTATTGCTGAGAAAGTAGATGCCGCCGCCGAGCCCCAAGCGCGCGGGCGTGATCGCATGGATGAGAATACTTTGTCCGGCGGTCGACCAGGGGCCGTTGGCGGCGCCCATTGCAAAAAGCAATAAGGAAAGGCCCCAGGGATCGCCGGTGCGGAAGACTAGCCCGGTGAGGGTGCTGCCGATCAGGCCGATGATCAGCGTCGTTTTGCAGCCAAAACGGTCGCAGAGCCGGCCGGCAACGACGGCGAAGATGCCGCCTAGAAGTAACATTAGCGCGCGCAGATATCCTGTGAACCAGGGCGGGCGCTGCAAGTCGGCTTCGATATAAACGGGGAAAAGCGAGGAGAAGGGGGACGAGATAAAGCTATTGAGGAAGTAGACGAGACAGAGGGCGAGGAAGGCGCGGCTGTACAGCCCGCCGTCCCGCCCTGCTGTCCCGTCGGATGTTGATGAGTCCAAGAATTATTTCTTGCTGGCGGCGACGGAGTTTTTCAGCACGCCGATCGAAGAGATCTCGATCTGGACCTTGTCGCCGGGTTTCATAAAGGTACCCGTAGTGGCGCCGACGCCGGAGATGGTGCCGGTGCTGATCAGGTCGCCGGGTTCGAGGGTGATAAACGCCGAGATATATTCGATGATCTTGTGGACCGGGTAGAGCATCTGGCCGGTGTTGTTGTGCTGTTTGCGCTCGCCGTTGATGTAGGTGCTGATATCGAGTTTCTGTGGATCGGGGATCTCGTCGCGGGTGACGATCCAGGGGCCTTGCGGACCAAAGGTGTCGAGCCATTTGCCGTTGAGCCAGTCGAACCACTCGTCCCTCGGGCGGCTGTCGGTGCGCTTCTTGATCTTGAGGTCGCGTTCGGAGACGTCGTTCATCACGGTGTAGCCGGCGACGTATTTGAGCGCATCCTTGGCCTTGACGCCCTTGGCCGTGCGGCCGATAACCACGGCCAGTTCGCCTTCCCAGTCGATTGAGCGGGCTATCGGCGGGATCAGGATCTTGTCGCCGGGGCCGATGACGGTGGTCGTCGGCGGCTTCATGAAGATGCGCGGGGTTTCTTTGTCCTGCAGCTCCATTTTGCCGCCGCCCTCTTCGATATGATCTTGGTAGTTGCCGGCTAGGCAGAGGACTTTGCGCGGGTTGGGCACGGGCGCGCGCAGGCGAACTTTGGACAGCGCGTGTATGGTTTTGCCATTAGGCTTTTTGTTCGCGGCGGCCGCGGCGGCTTTTTTAGCGGCGCTGATGCCTTTGGCGCCGGCGCCGAGCAGGCTCAGCATATCGCTGAAAAAGGCATGCGGTTTGCGCTTTTCTTTACGGGCCAACGCGCGATCGGCGGCGGTGAGGTCGACGACGATATTGTCATCGCCGATGACGGCACCGACGCTTTGTTCGCGATTGGCCGTATAAGTGATCAGTTTCATCGCTTCCTCCAAGGGAATAGGTTGAACTGGTTAAAGTGGCAGGGTCGATTTATATTCGGGCAACATTCAAAAGAAGAGATTTATGACAGAGCAAAAAGATTATTTCGCACACGAGAGCGCCTGTATTGACGAGCCGACCGCTATTGGCGCTGGCACGTATATCTGGCACTTTTGCCATATAATGGCTGGAGCCCGCATCGGGCAACACTGTAATTTGGGCCAAAATGTCTATATCGACGGCGCTGTGACGGTCGGCGACGGCTGCAAGATACAGAACAACGTTTCGATCTACAAGGGCGTCACGCTCGAAGAGGGCGTTTTTTGTGGTCCGTCGATGGTTTTTACCAATGTCGTCAATCCGCGCGCCTTTATCGAGCGCAAACACGAATTCCGCGAGACGCGTGTGGGCAAAGGGGCGACCCTGGGCGCCAATTCGACGATCGTCTGTGGGGTCGATATTGGTGCCTATGCGTTGATCGGGGCCGGGGCTGTGGTCACCCGTGAGGTGCCGGCTTATGCGCTGATAACCGGTGTGCCCGGGCGGCGGACCGGTTGGGTTTGTCGCTGCGGGGTTAAGTTGCCGGCCGGCGATAGTGAATTGGCTTGCCCAGAATGCGGTGACCGGTATCGTGAAGAGGCGGGGCAACTGGTTTCGATCGCATAAGTAGAAGTGCGTAAGACGCACTCACCGCGGTCAGCCCCGCAGCCCTCGCACCGACCGCCTCTAGCAGACGTGTTAAAGAAAGTTTCTAAGGCTATTAATCGGTCGGAAATGATAACGGGAACGTCGGCTCCTTGGCGTGGTGGCTGGTGCGTTCGGCTATTTCCATCCCATGGTATTCCTCGATAAATTCGGCCAAGTTCTTGCTGGCCTCCTCAAAGACGATTTTCCCCTTCTCCGCTGTGGCCTTCTCCGCTTCGCCCATTACGCCCGAGTCCGAGTATTGACTGGTCCATTCGATCAGGCCCATCGCGCTTTTGCCAAAGAGGTCGCCCCAGATGTATTTCGAGCCGCGTTTATTGGTCTTGGCGATCTCGCTTTTGATCTTGTCCTTACGCACGCTCTCGGGCGACAGGTGCAAGAGCATGGAGGTTTCCAACTCACCGGCGTGCGAACAGCCGCCGGGAAAGACGCTCTCGCGCCATTTTTCGTCGAAGCCAGGATGGACCTTGAGCAATTGCCACCAGGAGGTAAAGGTGCAACTGGCGTCGGTTTCGACGATGGTGCGGCGGGCGACCATGTCGACGAGGTTGTGGTTGGAGCCGTGGCCGTTGAGGATGATCATTTTTTTAAATCCGTGGTAGGCGAGGCTCTTGGTGATGCCGAGCACGTATTGGATAAAGTGCTCGTGGTGGATATTGATCGAGCCGGGGAAATCCATCACGTGGTGCACGTAGCCATAACTGACCGGCGGCAGGACTAGGGCGAATTCGGCTTTCAGGCGCGCGGCCTCGGTGGCGACGGCATTGGCGCAGAGGTGGTCGACTTTGAGCGGTAGGTGGTGGCCGTGTTGTTCGACGGCGCCGGTTGGAATGATGGGAATTTTGCCCATTTCGACGGCTTCGTTGACTTCGGGCCAGGTGAGTTCGTCAAATTGGTAGATTTCTTTTACGCTGGGCATGGGGGGGTCCTTTTGCTTGCGATCGTGGTCAAGTCGGTGCGGTGTCGTTGCCTCGATAATTTCTTTTACCGCGCACTAATATTCGCTTTGCGTCGTCGGTGTCGGCCAATTCATCGGCGCTGTGGTAACCTAGGGTCATGCTCATGCGGGTATCGGAGGTTTGGTTCGGGCCGATGCGGTGGAAGACTAGGCCATCGATAAGCAAGGCGCTGCCGGCGGGCATGGGCACGGGCACCGCCTGCGCGAGTAAATTGCCTTCTGCGACCCAGGCCTCACTTTCAACTCGGTGCAACACGTCGACGCCGGGTAATAAGTGTGATCCCGGGATGACTTGTGTGCAGCCGTTTTGCGTGGTCGTCTCTTCCAAATAAAGAATGACCGAGACTAGGCTGCGGCTCCATTGCACGGCGTCGCGGTGGAAGGAGTCGCCCATTGGCGTGGTGTAGTTGAGGGTGGCGTGGTTGTGGCGATTTTTGACGAGTTCGATTTGCGGACCGAGCAGGGATTCGAGCGTGTCGAGTAGGGGTGAGTGGCTGGCCGCTTTTAGGAATATGGGGTCGCGGTCGAGGACCTGCGAAATGCGGACGACGCGGTCGGTTTTATCGCGCACGGTGGGCTCGGCTTCTTCGGCGATGTCTTTGAGGATCGTCTCTTTTAATTCAGTGACGGTCTCGGCGGGCAGGAGATCGCGGCACTTGAGATAGCCGTTATGGCGGAAGTGGTGGATTGCTGCGTGCGGCAGGGCCATAGATCAGGCGATCCGGTATTGCGCGACTACGGCCTCGTCGAGTTCGACACCGAGCCCCGGTGCGTCGCTTAGGTGCAGTAGGCCGTCTTTGAATTGCATGCCGTGGTGGGCTAGGTTTTGCGCCAGGGGCGAGGGGGCGCGCGTGTATTCGGTGAGGGGCTGATCTAAGGCGGCGGCCCATTGCGCGGAAGCGGCCAGCAATACGCCGGTGCCAAAGGCATGCGGCACCGGGCGCACGTTGTTGGCTTGCGCATAGGCGGCGAGGCGTTGGCCCTGGGTGATGCCGCCGATGCGGCCTAAGTCGGGTTGCGCGATGTGGATGCCGCCGGGTTCGATCAGGCGCTCGTAGTCTTCGAGCAGGGCCATCGCCTCGCCGGCGGCGATCGGCACGGGCGATTGCGCGGCGAGTTGTGCGTAGCCTGCAAAGTCGAAGGGTTTGAGCGGCTCTTCGAGCCAGGCGATGTTGTAGGGTGCGAATAATTCGGCACGGGACAAGGCCGTTTCGACGTCCCAGACGCGGCCGGCGTCGACCATCAATTCGACTTCGGGGCCGAGTGCGTCGCGCGCGGCTTCGACGAGTGCGGCGTCGAGCGCGGGGTCGGGTCCCATCGGCGCCCAGCCGTATTTGACTGCGCGGTAGCCCTGTGCGAGGAATCGTCGCGCGGATTCGGCGACCTGTCCCGGGTCGTTCGGCCAGAGGACGCTGGCGTAACAGGGCAGTTGCTCGACGGCACTTTCGCTGAGCAATTGTCGCACGGGTTTGCCCGCAGCCTTGCCTTTGATATCCCAGAGTGCCATATCGATGCCGCTGATAGAGTGGCGGGCGATGCCGCCGGGGCCGTACCACGCCGTTCCGTCAATCATCGCCTCCAGCGCGGATTCGGTGTCGAGCGGGTCCATGCCGCGGACGATTTCTGCCAGGCCGTGGCGGAAGGGGGCCGAACGCGGAGCTTCGACGACGGCGCGCGCGACATAGGAGCAGGAGACGACTTCGCCGAGGCCGGTGAGGCCGGTATCGGTGTGAACGCGGACGATGAGCACGTCCTGGGTGCCGTCGGCGACTTCTTTGACTTCGGGCAGGCGCAGGTGCAGCGCTTCGACTTGGCTGATCTTCAAGGTGTTTTTCCTAGGGCAGACCGAGCGTTTTGTGGATGCGGCTGGAGAGCCGCCAGTGTGGGTGGCGGCTGAGGATCTCCAGGGCCTTTTGCACGTAGCGCGGCTCGGACGATTCGGGTTGCAGGTAGATATACTCCGCCAACTCTTCTTCGACGCGGTCTTCGCTAAAGGCCTTACCGACGACGTATTTGAGCTCGGTAATGTGATCAAATCCGTCGACTACCTGGCGGCGTTTGGGTGAGACGGTCCAATGATCGATTAGCGGAAAGAGCGCGGGGTCGGGGGCTACGACGCCATTGGTTTCGATGTGCAGCTTGTAGCCGGCTGTTTTGAGTTTATCGGCGAGGCTGGCCAGATTTTGGCCCAGGGGTTCACCACCGGTAAAACACACCCATTGCGCCGGGTGGTACGCGACTTCCGCGGCGATTTCATCGAGATCCATTTCGGTGAAGCGGTCGAATTCGGTATCGCAGAAATGGCAGCGTAGGTTGCAGCGGGCTAGGCGCACGAAGGTGGTGGGCTGGCCGACGCGCAGCCCCTCGCCTTCGATGGAATAGAAAATTTCGTTGACTTGCAGGACCTGCCCGTTGTCGCGCCAGACGGGCAGGTGGCCGCGGCGTTTTTCGTCGGGGTTGTCGTGGTGTTCTGGGTTGTTCATGGGGATAGAAGAACGGGTCCGGACCTAGGCGGCGTCAAGCGTTTTAAAAGCCGACGCCCTTGGCGTAGGGCAGGGGGTCGCGCGCGTCGTTGGCTTTGAAAGCAGCGATGCGTTCGCTGCAGGCGTTGCATTGGCCGCAGGCGGGGCGCAGACCTTCGTAACAGGTATGGGTGTCGGCGTAGGGTACGTTGAGTTCGAGTCCGAGCGCGATGACTTCACTTTTCCACTTGTCGACGAAGGGGGTGTGCAAGGTGAAGAGCGCGTCGCGGGTCGCGCCGAGGCGCAGGCTTTGTTCGAGGCTGTCGTAAAAGGGCCGGCGGCAGTCGCGGTAGGCCGGGTAGTCGTCTTTGACCGGGGCCAGGTAGAGGTCGAAAATGCCTTGCGTTTCGCAGTAGGCGGCGGCGAGTGTGACGAAGAGCATATTGCGGAAGGGCACGACGGTGTCGATTTGGCGTTGGTCTTCGGCCGTGGGTACCGCTAAGCGCGGGTCGGTGAGCGGGCTGCCGCCGATGGTGTTGAGGTCGAGCGTGATGGTCTTGTGGGCGGCGAGGTTTTGGGCGAGGGCGGCGGCGCAGCCGAGTTCGACGCGGTGGCGTTGGCCGTAGTCGATGCTGATGGTGTGGATCGGGCGGTCTGGGTGTTGGGACTTGAGCCACCATAGGAGAGTGGTGGAGTCCATGCCGCCGCTGAGGAGGATGGCTGTGGTCATAGGTTGATGATTCTGTGAGGATGGGCTATTGGAGCGCCCTTATAATAGATGAGAAAGGTCGGCGATCTATCGCGGGTCGAATCCGATGCCGCGTTTGGCGTCGAAACGCCATTCGTCGGCGGATTCAAAGGTCCCGGTCGCACCATGGCGGGTGAAGGTCTTGACCGTGCCGGTGATGAAGGAGTCGTTGAGGTTGAGGGTGTAGACGTAGCGGGTCGTGCTCAAGCTATTGCCGTCGGTGTATTCGCCGGCGATGGTGTTGCCCGGCGGTTTGGCGATTTCGCCGATATAGAAGGAGCGGCGGCCGGCGGTCAGCATCACGTGGCCCAAAAGGCGTAGGCCGCCCTCTTCCTCGGGTTGAATGATCAGTGAAATCGGGCTGTCTTTCTGCCAACTCTCCAGCGCGTTACTGTAGAAGTCGACCTTGCCATTGTACGAGCCGACCCACTCGCCGCTGGTCATGGTGGGTGCGGGCGCGGTGAATTTGGCCGTTTGGGGTTCGAAGGCTTTTGCGGCCGGGGGCGCTTGCGGTGCCGAGGTGGTGGCGCAGCCGGCCGCAAGTAGGGGGGCCAGATAGTGCAGGCAGGCGCGCAGTGGGGATTTCATGGATGGGTCTCCGGTGATAAGGACGTGCAGATCTTAAAAATAATCTGCGAGGCTGTCCAATCGCCAGCGCACGGTATAGGGATCGACGCGCTCGCCGGCTTTGAGGCCGCGGCTTGCGGTTTGCGCGGCTTCGATGCGCTTGTAGCGGATTTCGAACGAGAGCGGTTCAATAAAACGGAAAGGCGCGAATTCATCTAAGCGCTCGGCGGCGGCTTTGGCTCCAGCGCGAATCTCAGCGACGGCGCGCTGGGGGTGCTTGCTGATGGCGGCGTTCCATCCGAGCGCATTTTTTGTGGTGACGGTCTCGACGTTTTGGAAGAAGGTTCTGGCTTCGGCGGTGCCCTTGTCGTCGCTGGCGACAAATACCACCGGCACGTCGTGTGAGCCGGCGACGGCCCCGTCGATGGCCATTTCACCGACTTCGACCCCGTTGATCTTCATGTATTGGTAGGATCCCGAACTAAAAGTATGGCACATGACGGCGTCTTCGGTATTGTCCATCGCGTGATAGCCGATAAAGGCGACCCCGGCGAAGCTGGAATCCAGCCCGGGGAAGCGGTGAGGGAAACCGACGCCGAGGGCGATATCGCAGCGCTCGTCGAGCAGGTCGTAGTGCAGGTTGAGGCTGCCGCCGTGGTTGTCCCAGACGATCACTTCTTCGGCCCCGGCGTCGAAAAGACCCTTGGCGCAGGCGTCGGCCTCGCGGGTGGCCTGTAGTTGGGCAAATGGCAAGTCGCGGGACTCATTGAGCGAAGCGCCGGGCGATCCGACGGCGCAGGCGACGCCTTCGCAGTCTACGGCGACGATGAATTTCATAGGGGTCTCCTTGGCGATGGCGATGAGCGTCTCGTTAGCAGCCTAGCGAGGTTGTTCTGCGCGTGATGATACGCAGTCGCGGGGGAGGGGGCAAGGTGCCGTCGGCGTGTTGACACTGATTTGCGGCGAGGGGATATTCAATGCCCTTGCAATATTACTTATGAACGATGGGCGGGCTGATGAACGAAGCGAGCGAACGAAAAAGACCGAATCGGTTACAGCGCCTGCGGCGCACGGTGATGGCCGGGCTGACGGTGATTGCACCCTTGTGGATCACCGGCGTGGTAATCAAGACGCTCTTCGGCTGGGCTGACGGCTTTTCGGCGCCGCTGATTCACAAGACCGCCGGGGGGCTGGGTTATCCCGACTTCCATATCCCGGGATTGGGGTTCGCGCTGACCTTCCTCATCCTCTGGGCCGTCGGCGGATTGGCCGCCAATGTGGTCGGCCGCCGGATGTTGCAGAATGCGCGCGAGGCGATCGAGGCGCTGCCGCTGGTGCGGACTATATACGCGCCGGTGCGGCAGTTGATGGAGGCGATGACTTCGCCCGACAAGGCCGGCTTTGAAAAGGTCGTGCTCGTCGAGTATCCGCGCACGGGGCTGTGGACGCTGGGTTTTCTGGCGGGTGATGTGCCGCGCACCGACTACGACACGCCTTCGCACAGCATCTTCGTGCCTACCGCGCCCAATCCTACAACCGGTTTTATGCTCATTGTGCCGCCCGAACAGTTGCACTCCACCGAATTGGGTGTCGAGGAGGCCTTGAAGATGATCGTTTCCGCGGGCGTGGTGGTCCCGCCCTCGCTCTGTTTGCCTACCGAAGACGGTCCTCCGGCGGGTGTTTGAGGCCTTGCGATAGTCCGGTTCTTGCGTATTATTCTTGGGAAACTTAGGGCGTCTGTATTGCGTCCAATAAGGGGGTAGAAACAAGGAGCAAAAAAATATCATTTTTATTTAGTCCGTTTTTCTTGATACCTATTATTCTCGTCGGTTGGGCGCAAATGAGGGTCCGCAGCGCCTTCAAAAAATACAGCCAGGTGCCTTCTATGGCGCGGCTTTCTGGTGCCGAGACGGCGCGGCGCATTCTCAGCGAGCAGGGCATTTACGATGTCGCGGTCGAGGAGACCGGCGGGTCGCTTTCGGACCACTATGATCCGAGCTCCAAAGTGGTACGCCTTTCTTCTGACAACTTTCACGGTCATCATTTGGCGGGGTTGGCGGTCGCTGCGCACGAGGTCGGCCACGCCATACAGCACGCCAACGGTTATTTGCCGCTCAACCTCAGACACGCCATCCTGCCGGTGGCCAATCTCGGTTCGTCGTTGGGTTTTCCGATGGTAATCGGCGGCATGCTCTTCGGTTTTACCGGTTTGATCGATATCGGCATTTTGTTTTTCGCCGGCGCGGTAATCTTCCAACTGGTCACTTTACCGGTCGAGTTCAACGCTAGTTCACGGGCGATGGCGATCCTTTCGCAGGGCTATTTGGCCGGCGATGAAGTGAGCTCGGCCAAGAAGGTGCTCAACGCCGCGGCGATGACTTATGTGGCGGCGGCGGCTACGGCGGTGATGCAGTTGGTGCATTTGCTGCTTATGCGCGGTTCGGATGATTAGCGGCTGAACGCATTTTACATCAGGCCCCCCATCCGAGTTGGGTGGGGGGCCTTTTGCGTATGGGCCGCTGTCGCCGGGTTTAGCTATATTATTACGTTGAAAGCGAACCCATATCCCAGGAGTTTACGAGCATGATCCAACTGCTCTGCATATTCTTTGTATCTGTAACCGCTGTCGGCGCCGATGTCTATTTTGTCGAAGAGGTCGTCAACCCGGGTTTCGGCAAAAAGAAGACCGGGGCTCGCAAGACGACCAACAAGGTCTATATAAAGGGCCGGAGCCAAATGGTCGAGAAGCAGATTGAGGCGAATAAAAAAACCGTGCGCGCGCTCAAAAAACAGGGCCAGTCGCTCAATACGAGTACCATTCTGCGGTTGGACCGGGCGCAAATTTACGAGATCGACCTGGCGGCGCGGACCTTTGTGCAGCAAAAGGCGCCGCCGGCGCGCAAGGCCGCAGCGAAAAAGGTGGCCAAGAAGGGGGCGCCCAAAGTAGATTTCGCCGTCAAGGTGCCGGGGGATACCTCGCGCGTTGCCGGCATCCACTGCCGCAGGGTGGTCGCGCAGTTGCGAGCCAAGTATTACGATGCTAAGGGCAAGAAGCTCAAGCGCGAAAATCGCTATACCTTCGACGCCTGCATCGCCACGTCATTCCCTGGTTATCGGGACATCGCGTCGTTTAAAACCCTGCAGGACACGACGACCTCGTATCCGCCGCTGACCGGCGGGGGCCTCGAAGGCTTAGATGACTACCAGGCGTTGAGTGAGCAGATCACAGGTAGCAAGGAACTCGCTGGTTTTGCGTTGCGCTCGACCTTGACGGCAACGGTGAAGAAGGCGGGCAAGAAGAGAGCCCGCGAGGTGTTCCGTCTGGAGCGTCAGGTCAAGGCGATGGCCTATGCGCCGCTGCCCGATTCGCTGTTTCGCGTATCTAAATCGCTGAAACGTCTGAAGGCCAAATGAAGAAAATGTGGCGCCGGGCGGTGGTTGTTTGCGCCGCGGCCCTCGGTCTCGCGCTGCTTACCCCGCTTGGCCCCGCCGCTCTCGCCGCTTTGCTCGAACGCGGTCTGGGGGACTGGCGGGTCGCTATCGGCGAGCAGTCGGGGGCATTTCTTTACCGCTTTTCTTTTGGCGGTATCCGTTGTCAAAATCCACTACTTGGGCTCGATATAGAGGTCGAGTCGCTGGCGGTCAGGCCCTGGTCTTGGGCCGTCGAGGTGCAGGCGCCTAAGGTCCGGGTTGTGCCGGTGGTCGAGGTGGGCGCGGTCGCAGAAGATACTCCGGCGGATATCGAGTTGCCGATTTCGCTCTTGCCGAATCTTTTGGTAAGCGCTGGGCAACTCGATTGGCACTCCGGTGAAATACGGCTTGCCGCCCGCGATTGGCAGCTTAGTTATCGGGCGGTGGACGATACGTCGGGGCTTTTGGCGGTGACTTTCCCCGAAGTGCAGGGGATCGGGTCGCTGCGCTCTGTAACACTCGATCTTATGCTCAGCGCGCAGCGGGTCGAAATCGGTGTGCTCGAAGCCGTCGGCGGCAACGATAGTTTGGTTTATAGTGCGCGCGCGTCGTTCGCGTTGGGGTTGGCGTTGCCGCGCCCTGTGCAACTCGCCGTCGAGGCGACGGTCAGCGGATGGGCCGATTCGTTGCGAGGGGCGTTAGATTTGGCGATCGATGGGGCTGTGCAGCCGTTGAGGGTGTCGGGCGAGGTTAAGGCCCGTGGGCGGTTGCCGACGGTCGATGGCGTGATGCTTGAGGGGAACGTGTATGCCGACGGTGATCGGCTGGCGCTCGACGATCTGCTCATTTCATTGCTCGACGGCGAGCTAACGGGGCAGGCGAGGTATTTCTTTGCGAGTGATAGTTTGCAGACGCAATTACAGGGCGCGGGGTTTGATTTGGCGGGGGTGTCGCCGGTGGCGGGGCGTGTGCGTTTCGATTTGGCTGCCGAGGCACAGTTGCAGGCCAAGCGCTACACCGCTGATTTTACCGCCGACTTCCGCGACCTCGAACTGACAGCCGACGAGCGTTTTGATGTGTCGTTGAAGGCCGAGCACCGGCTCGATGGCGCGACTCACTTCGAGTTGGATTCCCGATTGTTGGCGTTGGCGGCGACGGGTGATTCAGATCTGGAGGGGGATTACGATTTCGCATTGCGGGGTACGCTGTGGCCGGCGGCCTTATTGGCGGGGGCCGCGCCGGTGCGGATTGAGGGGCGGGCTTTGCCCGATACCTTGGCGGTGCAATTGGTGTCGGAGCATTTGCCTGGCGATGCCGGCAAGTTGTTTGGGCCGCTGACGGCAGAGCTGCATCTAGTCGACCATAGCTATCTCGACGTGGTGGTTCGCTTGGAGCGCGATCTGTTGGTGGCGCGCTCGGCGATCGATTTGACGCGCGCCCAGATCGATACGCTGGTCGTGGCCCTGGACGGGTTGGCATTGGTACGGGTTGCACCGGGCTTGGGTGGTCAGCTCGATATGGATATGGCCGGTAGCGGTGGGCTGGCCGTTGATGAATTGCGGTTAATGGGCTCGGCTATGACTACCGCGTTGCACTATGCGGATTGGCACAATAGCGGGTTGGCTTTGGATTTTGCGTGGGACCGGGGGGTGGCCAGGGGTGAGTTACGCGGTGGGGGAGTGCATGTACGGGCAGGATTGGATGCACAGAGGCGTATCGAGGCGCGAACGGAATTTAGCGGCGTCGTGCTGACGGGGCCGGATGGCGGTGCAGTGGTGTTGGACGGGGTGTCGGAATGGGGGGGGGCGCTGGACGATATGGATTCGCTACAGGGGCGCTTGGCGCTCGACTCGCTCTCCTTGTCGCAAGGCGAATGGATGTTGCGCGAGCATGGCCCGCTAAGAATTGATTATGGCGACGGTCGTTTTGATCTAACGGCGATGCGTTTGCAGACACCGGTCGGCCTGCTGGACCTCTCGGGTTGGGCTGGCTTTGACTCGTTGGCGATCAGCGCGGCATGGCCGAAACTGTCGCTCGATGGTTTGGCACCCGATCTCAGCGCCGAGGGCACGGGGCACTTGCAACTCGGCGGCACCATAGCGCGGCCGGAGGTCCAAGGTGCGCTGCATTTGGCGGCGGTGCGGTTGGACACCTTGTCGTTGGGGGGTGTTTCGCTGCACTTGGCCTTGCGCGATTCGTTGCTCGCCGAGGTCGACGCGGAGGCTGGCTTACATGTAGCGCTTAGTAGTGCGGTGGCGCCGCTATTGGGACAGGGCACTGGGCGTGCCCGTCTCGATATCGAGGCGACGGCGGCCGATGTGGGGCCGGCGCTCAGTTATGTGTTGGGGCATCCGCTGCGCGGCCGGCTCGATCTCAGTGGTTCGATAGAAACGGCATTGGGTGATTCGGCGTTGGGTTTGCATGGCCTGTCGGGGCGTATCGATTTGCACGGTTTGGCCGTTGAGACGGAAGTCGACGCCGATTCATTGCGGCTCGACCTGTTGACCGATAGTCGGTTTACGCTAGGCGAGGGACGGGTGGCGTTGGACTCGCTGATGATTGGGATGCAGCGCTATGATCGCGATCGCCTCGCGCTGCGACCGGCGGGGACGATACGGTTGGGCGGTGAGCTGGCGGTGGGGGCGCCTTCGCAGATCGGGCTCGCGTTGGAAGGTGTGGAGTTGGTCTTTTTTGGCGGCCCCGAAGGCGTCGCCGATGTGCAGGCTGAGTTGAGCGGCACGGCTGCTGAGCCGGAGCTGACCGCTGAGTTGGCGGTGGAGACTGAAGATTTTGGCGAATTGGCTGGTCGGTTACTCGGTGACGGATTGGGCGGTGACCTGCATTTGAACTGGACGACATTGATCGAAGACAGTTTGGTGGTGACGGGGCGGGTGCCCTGGGATCTGACGGCGGGTACGGTTGCTTTAGAAGAGGCTTGGATCGAAGTGCATTCTGAGGGCATCGGTCTCTTCGTTTTTGCCGATTTGCTCGCCGACCTCGACCATCTAGACGGTCGTATCGGTGCGAATCTGCGCGTAGACGGTTTGCATTCGGCGCTGGCGATCAGCGGTCAGGTCGTGGTTGAGGATTTGCAGCTCGCGTTGCTCGATATCGAACCGGTCTACACCTTGCCGGACGGAGAGCTGCGCTTTGACGGCCGCGAGATCGAACTGGTCGGTTTTTCCGCCAAGGGTGAAGCTGGGCGAGGCTACCAGAGTATGGAGTTGACCGGGCGGATTGACCTAGGTCGGCTCGATGACCCCGCTTTTGATGTGCGGCTCGTGGCCAAGCGTTTGGCATGTCGTTATGAGGATATTTTTCAGGCGGATAATATTCTGCTGGATCTGTCTTTCGCCGGTGCGGCTTCAGGCTCCGAGTTGGCGGGCAAGATCCGCCTGAGCAACCCGCGCTCCGAGCCGACGCTGGTTGTGTTCAACGCGCCGCCGGTACCGCCGCCACCACCGGCGTTACGCGACGAGTTTCTCGAGAATATGGCGCTTGCCGTCGAAGTCGACCTGCGGGCGCTGTCGCTCGACAGCGAGTTGGCCGAGGTTGAGGCGTCGGGGGCGGTCGAAGTCGGCGGTACGTTTTATAAACCTATCTTTCGCGGCGATGTGGGTATCGACGAGGGCCATATCCTCGTGCTCAACCAACAATTCGAATTTACAGAAGGGCGGGTGGTGTTCAATAGTCTGGAGCCGACGGGGTCGATTCTCGACGTGGCCTATGATCCATTGGAATTGGATCCGGAACTGGATTTGCGGGCGACGACAAAGGTGCAAGACAGTCAAGACCAGGAAGATTACGACGTGACCTTGACCTTGCAGGGGCGGGCGAAGACGGCGGCGCCGCAATTCGGCTCGGTACCCGCGCGGGATTTTAGCGATATCTTCAGACTGTTGGCCTTCGGATCGCTCCATACGCAAGACTATTCTGCCGCCTTGGGCACGGTAGCGGGGCAACTGCTGAGTAGTCGGGTCGAGAAGGTGGGGATCGACGAATTCGCGGTATTGCCTTCGAGTACGATCGTTGGCGCCAATCCGGGCACGGCCTTGCGGGTCGGCAAATACTTTTCTGAGTTACCCCTGCCGCTTTGGGTGCGCTACGAGGCCCTGTTGAACGAAATGTCCTCGGGCGAGGTGCGTATCGAACACAAGCTGAAGTCTTTCCTGACGCTGACCGGTTCGGCACAGAGCGAATACGACCGCTACGGGCTGGGCATCGGTTTGAAAAAGGAATTCTGATGCACGGGCTGATGGTCCTTTTTGCGTTGCTTTTGGTCGAAACCGCCTTGGCGCAAAGTGCTTTGCGCGAGGTGTCGGATCGCGAGGCCGATGAGCTCAAGGTCGCTAAGGTGCTCTTTGTGCATCGCGGCGAGCAGTTGGTCAAAAACGAGACTTTGCGCTCGGCGATGCGGATCCAACAGGGCGGACCGTTTCGCCGCCGTTTCTTCAAAAGCGACCTGGGTGCGGTGGTTAATCTCTACCGGGGTCGCGGTTACCGCGATGCGAAGATCGTGCGCAAGAGCCTCTCCTTGGACGCAAAAAACCGGGTGCATATCTACATCGAGATCGACAGCGGCGCGCTGTGGAGGGTGCGCACCGTGCAAATCGAAGGGGGAGCACCTTTTGCATCTGATATCCTGCGTGCCGAGTTGGGTTTAACACTTGGCGCCCCGCTTGATTATGGTAAGGCGCTTGCCGGTGAGCGCAGGTTGCAGATGTTTCTCAACCAACGAGGTTACCCGCACGCTACGGTGCGCAACGAGTGGGTCGGGGAAGACCGCGCGAGCCACAGCTCTACGGTCGTCTATTACGTCGAGCCGGGCCGCAAGATGTATTTCGGCGCGGTCGAGGTCGAGGATCAGGAGCGATTGCATACGCGTAGGGGGTTGATCGAACGTTATCTGGGTTTCGCGCGCGGGGATCTCTACGACCCGGAGAAGCTGGCGCGCAGCCGCGACCAACTGGCGCGCACCGACCTCTTTCGCTCGGTTTTCCTGGAGACACCCGAAACGAGCGATAGCCTGCAGCCGGTCGTCGTGCGTTTGCAGGAAAGAAAATATATCGCCCTGGGTGCGAACGCTTTTTTTAATAATACCGAGCCGCGGGTGTCGGGGAATATACAGCACAACAACTGGCTGGGGCGCGGTGCGCAATTGGGGCTCAATGCCAGTTGGGGGCTGCCGATCCAGGGGGCTACCGTGTTTTTTGCCGAGCGCAACTTGTTGCGCACTGGGGCCGATCTCGTGCTCTCGGCGGGGGTCACCGACGAGTGGAGCCGTACCGAAGAGTTGGGCGACCCGGACGATACGCGCCAGTTCGAGTTGTTGACCAACAATGATTCGGTGCTCGACGGCCTGCTGTTTTTCGCTGGAGAAGATGCCGCGCGCGAGTATATCAATACGGCCGTTTACGATTATCGTTCGATCGAGCGGCTGTGGGAGTTGGCGGCGGCGTTGACCAAGGGTTGGCGCGAGATCTATCAGGCCCAGTTGACCCTAACCTGGAAGAAGGCGCGCCACCGGCCCGATGCCAGTGAGCCGATAAAATACGCGCCGAATGTCGACGAAGGTATCGATCCCGGCGGCGATACGGCGAGTGGTGACGATTTATTTGGCGATGACGATTTTTTTGACGATGGGGCGGACGATTTATTTAGCGATGATGATTTTTTTGATGATGAGCCTGGAGGAGAGTTTGTGTCGGGCGATGGCATCGAGTTTTTGGATTATAGCGATGGCGAGATTCCAGTGGATGCGGCGTGGAAGGATATTCTGACTGAACGTTCGCGTTCGATTGATTTAAGCACTGAGTTTTTGCGCGACACGCGCGACAGCCGCTTTGCCCCGAGCAGGGGCATGCTATTGCGGTTGACCGGGCTCTATGCGATCAAGCTGGGGCGGCGCCAGACTTATGTGGTCGATGGCGAGGTCGAGCTGCGTCGCTATCAACCGCTGTCGCGTCGTCTGGTATTGGCTTTGGCGTTGCAAGGCACGCGCACGGCGTCGTTGCGCAGCGGGCGGGAGGTGCCGCCGGTCTACTGGAAAGACTACGGGGGCGAGGGTTCGCTGCGCGGTGTCGAGCGCAACGCGATACAGGCGGTAGGCGGTGGGCAGATCGGTTTGAATGTACGTGGCGAACTGCGTTATCAACGCGGTATTCTCGGGCTGGTCGGCTTTTGGGACCGGGCTCAAGTTTGGCACGAACGGCGAGAAGTGGGCTTGCGGCGGATGGTCGACGGTTATGGCGTGGGGTTGCGCTATACCTTGGGTTTCCCCTTCCGTTTCGATGTGGCCCTTAACGACGGATTTGACGAAGTGGATAAAATTCGGTTTTATTTTTCCATTGGACAGGCATTCTGAACTAGGAGTATTACATGAAATCGTTTCGCAGTAGCGCCACGACCCAGGGGCGCCGGATGGCCGGCGCGCGCGCCTTATGGCGGGCCACGGGGATGAAGACCGAAGATTTCCAGAAGCCCATTATTGCCATCGCCAATTCGTTTACCCAGTTCGTACCGGGGCACGTGCATTTGCACCCGATCGGGCAAAAGGTAAAAGAAGTGATTGACGCCAATGGCGGTTATGGGGTCGAGTTTAATACGATCGCTGTTGATGACGGCATTGCGATGGGCCACGACGGCATGCTCTACTCGTTGCCGAGCCGCGAGCTGATCGCTGACAGCGTCGAATATATGGTGCAGGCGCACAAGGCCGATGCGTTGGTCTGTATCTCTAATTGCGACAAGATCACGCCGGGCATGTTATTGGCCGCGCTCCGGCTCAATATCCCGGCGATCTTCGTCTCAGGCGGGCCGATGGAAGCGGGCAAGGCCCAGTTGTCGACTGGCAGCGCCAAACTCGATTTGATCGACGCGATGATCTCCGCCGCCGACCCCAATTTGAGCGATGAGGATGTCGAGAAGATGGAGGAGGAGGCCTGCCCGACCTGCGGTTCGTGCTCGGGTATGTTCACCGCCAATTCGATGAACTGTCTCAACGAGGCCATTGGCCTGGCGTTGCCGGGCAATGGCACGATCTTGGCGACGCACGCTTTGCGCTGGGAGCTTTTTGAGGCGGCCGGCAAACGCATCGTCGAGATGGCCAAGTCGTTTTATCTGGAGGGTGATGCTTCGGTCTTGCCGCGTGGCATTGCGACTTTCGAGGCCTTTGAAAACGCCATGACCTTGGATATCGCGATGGGCGGTTCGACCAATACCGTGTTGCACTTATTGGCGATGGCGCACGAGGCGGAGGTTAATTTCACCATGGCCGATATCGACCGGCTGTCGCGGCAAGTGCCCTGTGTCTGCAAGGTGGCACCGGCTTCGCAGGAATACCATGTCGAGGACGTGGCTCGGGCCGGGGGTATTATGAGCATTTTGGGTGAGCTAGAGCGCGGTGGTAAGATCCATTCGGCACCGAACACGGTGTCGGGCATGTCGATCGGCGCGTTGATCGCTGAGACCGATATTCGCGCCGGTGGCGAAGTGACGGATTTCGCCAAACAGCGGGGTCTTGTCGCACCGGGCAATGCGCGCACCAAGGAGGCTTTTTCGCAGAATAAGTTTTACGATGCGTCGGACATCGATGCCGAGAAGGGCTGCATACGCGCGGTCGAGCATGCCTATTCGCTGGACGGCGGTCTGGCGGTGCTCTTCGGCAATATCGCCGAGGAGGGCTGTATCGTGAAGACGGCCGGGGTTGACGAGTCGCTATTGGTTTTTGAGGGCCCGGCACGGGTCTTCGAATCCCAGGACGAAGCCTGTGAGGAGATCTTGGCCAAACGCGTCAAAGAAGGCGATGTGGTGGTGATTCGTTACGAGGGGCCGAAGGGCGGGCCGGGCATGCAGGAGATGCTCTATCCGACCTCGTATATCAAGTCGATGGGCTTGGGCAAAGCCTGCGCGTTGTTAACCGACGGGCGTTTTTCTGGCGGTACTTCCGGATTATCGCTCGGCCATGTTTCACCCGAGGCGGCCGAGGGCGGGGCCATCGCGCTATTAGAAGAAGGCGATATGATTCGCATCGATATTCCCAACCGCAAGATCGATATGTTGGTGCCCGATGCCGAGTTGGCCGAGCGCCGCAAGAAGATGGAGGCGCTGGGCGTAGACGCGTATCGGCCAAAGAACCGACAGCGCTACGTCTCGCAGGCGCTGCAGGCTTATGCGGCGTTGACGACGAGCGCGGCGCATGGGGCGGTGCGCGACGTGGGGCAGTTGCGCAAGTAGAGCAAGCTACTCATCCTAAAAAAAGAGACGTGGGTTTGCCGCGTCTCTTTTTTTGATAGAAAGAGGAGTCTTATGAAAATCGTAGCGTTGGACGGCCATACCCTAAACCCCGGCGACAATCCCTGGGATCCGGTTGCGGCATTGGGCGATTTTTCGGTCTACGACAAAACGCCGGATGAGCTGGTGTTGGAACGCGCGGCCGGGGCGCAGGTGCTCTTGACCAACAAGGTACCGCTGACCCCGGCGGTTTTCGACGCGCTGCCCGATCTACAGTTCGTATCGGTGACGGCTACTGGCTTTAATGTCGTCGATACGGAAGCGGCCCGGGCACGCGATATCCCGGTGTCGAATATTCCAGTGTATGGCACCGACTCGGTGGCGCAATACGCGATGGCGCTGTTGTTGGAGCTGTGCCACCACGTCGGCCATCACGATAACGCAGTGCACCAGGGCGGCTGGAAGAATTCGGGCTATTGGTCGTTTTGGGAGACGCCGTTGATGGAGCTGGCGGGCAAGACGATTGGTCTGATTGGTTTCGGGCGCATCGGCCAACGGGTGGGCGAGTTGGCACACGCCTTTGGCATGGAGGTCTGGGCCTATGCGCCTTCGCCCAAAGATGCGCCGGCCTATGCGCCCTTCGCGCTGAAGAGCGTCGAGGAGATTTTTGCCGGCGCCGACGTGGTTAGCCTGCACTGCCCGCAGACGCCAGAGAATACAGGTTTTGTCAACGCGAATCTATTGGCGACGATGAAGGAGGGGGCACTATTCATTAATACCGGGCGCGGTGGGCTGGTCGATGAGCAGGCCTTGTTAGACGCCTTGCGGGCGGGGACACCGCGCGCGGCGGCGACGGATGTGGCGTCTACTGAGCCCATCGAAAACGGCAATCCGCTGTTGCAGGCACCTAACTTATTGATCACGCCGCATATGGCCTGGGCCACGGTTGAGGCGCGTAAACGGTTGATGGGCATGACGGCGGATAATATCAAGGCGTTTCAGGATGGCTCGCCGATAAACTTGGTTAATTGACATTGTGAAAAGGCCCGGCTATATTCACCACTGCTGCGAAAACCCCTGAAAATAAAGCATTTGGGGGCGACCTGGCTTCGACGGGGTTAGAAAAGCTCTGACTGCGTGCCGAGGGATCCTGCTTCCTCGTAAATCCGCGGGAAAACCATTAAGCGACGAAACTCAAACGTACGCGATGGCCGCTTAAGCAATTAAGTAGCCCGTTCGGCCCCGTTGAGCCTGCGCGGCGGGTCCGAATGACATCTTTTGCAGGCTGGCCCAAACTCATGCTCAGGGGGGGCGGGCGAGACTTTACTGAGCTGGTTCCGATGCGTGGCCCTGTCGATTGGCAGCGTAGCGGACGAGACTTTAAAGATCGACTACGCACGTAGACGTCTTGGTGGACTTGATCTCGGACGCGGGTTCGATTCCCGCCGCCTCCACCACATTTTATTATCGCAACCCTCTGTTCCTATGGGGGTTGCGATTTTTGTTTCGGCACCTACTGCTTGCTGGTACTCCACTGGTACTCTTTTCACCGGCAAAACAACCTCGGCCACCCTGGCGTGACCTTCGTTAGTTGACCCAGTTTCGTGGTGAGTATTTCTTAGACCCTAGGCTGCTCCCCATTTTGGTACCATTCAGCGTGAGAGTTGGGCTCTATTTTTGAGGCGTATTAGCATGTGTTTTTGCAAAGGCGTTCGGCGTTAAATAACCTAACGCGCTGTGAGGATGTTCCTCGTTATATTGCTGTTGCCACGTCCTGATTTTACCTCGTGCCTCCTCGATGGATTCAAACCAATGGGCATTAAGGCACTCCTGCCGCAAACGCGCATTAAAGGACTCGATGTGGGCGTTATCCGTTGGGGTAGCCGGTCTCGAAAAGACCAACTGGACTTCGTTCCAATAGGCCCATTGGTCCAGGGCAACGGATGTAAATTCTGGACCATTATCGACTCTAATTTTCTTCGGTGCCGATCGCTGCCGGGCCACGCTGGCCAAGGTCTGCGCTACTTGGATACCCCGAAAATGAGACCCAACCCCGATGTATACACTCTCACGACTAAAGTCATCGACTATTGTTAACACTCGGATTCGACGACCATCCACGAGCGCATCACTCATAAAATCCATACTCCACTGCTCATTGAGTTGATGCGGCGTGGACTGTAACACCCGAGCTTGATGGCTGACGCGCCGCCGCCGTTTTTTGGGACGTAGAAGGAGGTTTTCCTCCCGATAGAGCCGATAGACTAACTTCCGCCCCACCGACCAGCCCTCGCGTTGTAGCACCGTGGTCAATCGTCGATAGCCCCAGCCGACTCGACTCAGCGCCAGATCGCGGATGCGTTGACGTAACGCCGTATGCTGAGGGGCTCTACTTTGATACTTGTAGGTCGAGCGAGCTAGAGGAAGGACCCGACATGCGCGTCGGACACTCAGGCCATAGCTTGAGGTAAGATACTGGACCATCGGTCGTTGTATCGCTGGTTTTACCATTTTTTTTTCAGTACATCCTGGAGCATGTGCTTGTCCAGCGACAGATCGGCCACTAATTGTTTGAGCTTGCGGTTTTCTTCTTCTAACTGTTTTAGGCGGCGCAATTCGGCGACGCCCATACCAGCGAATTTCTTCTTCCATCGGTAAAACGTGGCTTCGCTGATCTCCATTTTACGGCAGATCTCGACCACCGGCACGCCGCTTTCTGCTTGCCGCAAGGCAAAGGCGATTTGCTCTTCAGTGAAGCGTTTTCCTTTCATGATCGGACTCCTTCCGACCTCAAAATAGCGCGTTTTTACTCGCAATCCAACTGGTACAGCTTGGGGGGGAGAGACCACCCACCATTCTTCATCCGGTAAGAGTCTCGATCTGACCTCATCCTCATTCAGCTCAAAGCCCAAGCCCGGCTTATCGGAAAGCTGGATTCTTCCGTCTTTGATGATCTCGCGGTCATACTCGATTAGATTGTCTACACCCGCACGAGTACTGCCTGTATTCGAGTCAAAGGTTTCGTGTCCGACAAAGTCCCTAATGGATGCTGCACAACTAGCCGAGGCCAGCGTAGCGATAGGGCCTGCCACATTGTGTGTACACACCGGGATGTAATAAAGCTCAGCAAGGTCGGCTATTTTTTTTGCTTCAAGCAGACCACCGGTCATCGAGATGTCAATCGCAATCATATGAACGCCCTGATTTATAATGAAAGGCAAGAATTCATGGCGTGTGTATAGATTTTCTCCACACAGAATGGGCACCGGCGATGCCTCCGTCAGCTTTACCCAGGTATTAACATATTCGATCGGCATAGGGTCTTCGAGCCACCACGGATCGATGGGCTCGATTGCTCGTGCAAACTTTATGGCGTCGTGAAAACCAAGTTCCCAGTGGCAGTGCACGACGATCTCGATGTCGTCCCCTAATGCCTCCCGTACGTTTTCAAAGCCTTTCACAGTGAGATCAAGATCCTTTTTTCCGAAGCGGCGGCTCATGGGTCCTCCGCTATTCTCCCGAGATATATCAACCTTGACGCCGGTCCAGCCCTGAGGAGAACTCTTGATATAGTCGGCGTATTCGCGGCATGAAGCTTTATCGAGCTTATCCTTTGGACCGCCGGTCTTATAAGCGCGGACGCTGTCGACATGCGAACCACCGCCCAGAATCTTATGCACGGGAACACCCAGCATCTTTCCAACAAGGTCCCATAGTGCAATTTCTACTCCTGTTACGGCATGGACCGCTATCCCTGCATTCCCTCCTATGGACGAAACTCGTTGCATCATCCTGTTTGTGAGCTTCTCAATATCGAGGGGATCTTCACCGATAAGCAGATCTCTCAGCTCATTCAGCACCACGTCCTTGACTCCGTATCCACGAACATCATGATGAGCTTCGCCAATTCCATAAATACCGGCGTCTGTTTCAATCTTGATCAATGGACTGACGCGCATACACTGAACTATCATCACTTTCACATCGGTGATTTTTACCTTTTTTCGATCCTGAGCAGCAAACATAGGAATCTCCTTCGTGAGGTTAATGGGTAGGTGGCACTCGGCTGAAATCAGACTTCGACCGCCCATCCGACTACGATCTGGTCCGCGCCTCACTCGCATCAACCTTCGAAACGCACTCCAGACCCACCAACGAGAAACGCAACCCGGAGCGATCAAGACATCGGCATTCTGGCCACCACAACCTAACTGGGCCAATTATTAGGTCCCGCTCAAATCTACTGAAATCATCTGAGGGGACCCCGAAAACTGGATCACTTTGGATGTCATGCATCCAAGTGGATGGCGGGTGTTAGTACGCTGCCCGATTTCAAGGCGCGATTAGAGGCATGTCAAGGTTGGGCCATTAAATCATCGCCAAGGACTTGTAGGTCGGCAGGGGATTACGTATAATTCGCCTCAACGTAGGCCGAAGACTCCTTTGGCCTGTCCCATAAACCTTTGGCAGGAGGTTTTCTGTGATACCCTACCCAAGTCAGTGTTTCATTCGAAGTGTGTGGCTACCTGTTATACCTGTGGGACAATTTCATCCAATAAAACATCAATAGGAAGGAAAATCCAATGAGTGACCAAAACCTCGCCGTTGTCAAGAAAATATACCAATGTTTTGCTGAGGATGATATCTCGGGAATGTTGGAGTATTTGACCGAGGACATCACGTGGGATCATCGAGGAAATGAGAATCCAGAAAGTCCAATCAACAAATTATGGGAAGGGAAGAGCGGGGCACAGTCCTTTTTCGAGACCCTGTCGGACACTCAGGATGTTCTTGCGCACGATGTGCACGAATTCTTTACGTCGGAAAATAAAGTTGCCGTCACTGGGTTTTATAAGGGACGCGTAAAGAAAACCGGTAAGGAGTTTGCGTCTAACTGGGCACAGGTGTGGGAATTCGAAAATGGATTAGCTAAAGCGTGGAAACTAACTTTCAACTTCACTGCTGAGGCGTTGGCCTACAAGTAAAACAAGGAACTATCAGACAAGAAATAGCCCCTCTACAACGCGTAGGGGGGCTATTTTCGTGGTCGGCGCGGTCTAGTAAAATGATCCACATAAACCTCACCGGATCACAACAGCGCAGATGTTTAAAAAAGTCCCTTGACTCGGTCCGTACTGAGAGGCAGAATCAAAGTATAGGGGCGCAACAAAAGGAGATTGAGCCTTGGCAGATAATAAATTAGCGGCGGTAATTGAGGATCTTGAAGCAGTGCCGGAGGCGGCGCAATCCTTCTATGAGGCAAGGGACGATGGCAAGTTCGTTCTCGCCGTTGAGGGGTCGCTGCCTAATACGGTAGACAAGTCGCGGTTGGACGAATTCCGTGACCGGAACATTGAACAAGCCAAAGAGCTTGAAGAGACACAGAAGTCACTACAAGAGGTTACCGAGCGATACGACGGTGTCGATGTTAGCTCGTATAAGAAATGGGCCAAAGAGCGCGAAGATGTAGAGCGCAAGAAGCTCATCGAAGCAGGGGAAGTAGAGAAGGTCACGCCAGGCTTCTTTTTCACGCAGGGCTGCTTGCATAATGATAGACCATGCGTCCTCGTTGAGGTCTTTCAGGTCGGTTGGAGCCTCAAAGCCGACAAACATCTCTTCGGCTCCGGACGGTGTGATCATGTTTAAAGAGATCCAATGCGCTACGCTATCCTTGTGAGGTAGGCGATGGTTGATCGCCGCTTCAATCTTTTCGGCCACGCCTAAGATTATCTGCGCCTCACTTTGAATAGTGCGGACCTTCTGTCGGGCAATCGCTTCACCGCCTAAAGTTAGTTGATATATCACTCGATATTTTCCTCGCCAAGGGTGCATATTGGCCACAAAAACCTCCAAGGATTTGATCGAAGCCGCGATGTGGGAGGGATACAAAAGATTGGTATCCCTTTAAGTATCCCTCAAATCGGCTGCAATAAACGTTTATCTTAGTGCGTGCTCGGCAATGTTTGAAGATGATCGAAAGGGGTTCTGCGGACAGAAAAAAGAAAGCAAGGATATATACACTACTATGGTAGGGTATAAACACAAAAAAACCGCTGAAATCCGAAGATTTCAGCGGTTAAAAGTTGGTAGCGGGGACAGGATTTGAACCTGCGACCTTTGGGTTATGAGCCCAACGAGCTACCAGACTGCTCCACCCCGCATCATGGAGAATAAACTAAGGTATTTCTCATAATACGCAACCCCTTTGCGGCTATTACTGGCCTAGTTCACCGACGGGGCTCAGGCGTCTGAGTTTGACTTGTGCGATACGTTGGCCGTCGATTTTGAGGATACCCAATTCTAGCTGCTCGGCTTCGAATATCAAGCCTTCCTCGGGGATGCTGCCCAGGTGGTCGTAGATGAAACCGCCGAGCGTTTCAAAACCCTCGCTGGGTAGATCGACGGAGAGGATCTTGTTTAGGTCGTCGATATCTATACGGGCGTTGGCGATCAGCGTTTCGCCCGGTATCTGCCAGTGGAACAGATCCTCTTCCTCGTCATATTCGTCCTGCATTTCCCCGACGATTTCTTCTACGAGGTCCTCAGTGGTCACCAGTCCGGCGGTGCCTCCGTATTCGTCGAGCACAATGGCTAGGCGAATTTTGTTCGTGCGCAAGTCATTGAGCAAGATATCTAGCTTTTTAGTCTCTGGGATATAATAAGGCTCATGTGTTAAAGGCTGGTTGTCCTTTGTGCCTTCGGCGATAAAACTGCCTAAGGGAATGGATAGGTCAATCGAGGGATGGGACGCGATGAGATGCAGTAAGTCTTTGGCATATACTAGGCCGCGGATATGGTCCAAACTCTCCTCATAGACTGGCAGGCGCGAGTGGCCTTTGTCCTTAATGAGATCGAGCAAATCCTGTAGAGGGGCGGTCAGGTCAATGGCGACCATGTCGACTCGGGGGACCATAACTTCGCGCACAATGCGGTCGTGAAAGCCGAAGACGCTTTCGATCATCTCGCGCTCGCCTTCTTCCAATACGCCCGATTCGCCTTCGGATTCGACTAGGCTGCGCAACTCTTCTTCTTTGTCGGCGCGGAAATCCTCGTCGCTATAGTCGCTGGTGCTGAGTCGTTCAAGCAAGTTGGTCAGGGGGAGTAGTAGGGCGTGCACGGGTAAGAAGGCTAAGACTAAAAAGGGGATGCGCGTCTCTTCGCCCTCTTCGTCAAAGCGAATACGCCGAGGGGTGGCTACCGTTAGAAAGAGCCCTAAGGTGCATAGTAGGGCTGCGGCTGCATCACAATAGGCGGGCAGCATATAGGGCGAGAACAGTGCGTCGAAGAAGAAATATAACGCAAGGGCCAGCCCCGTCGTGCCGATGGCTTCGCCAAGGCGGGCCATTAGGCGCAAGCGTTGGTGCGGCTCGTAAATACGCAACATGGCTTTGGAGCGGTCTATACCGCTTTCGGCCATTTTCTCCAAAATTGATTTGGAGAGGATTGTAAAGGTGGCTTCGTAACTGGCCACAAGAAAGAGCCCAATAAGGCTGACTAGGGCAGCCCAAAAAGCGAAGAAGGTCAGGGCAACGTCAACTTGCGGAGGTTCCAAAAAGACTCCTTTCGTGCAACACGGCCGGCCAAGGCCGTCTATAGAGGGATATTGAGTTCGCTATCATTGAGGAAACGTTCGGTTTCGCCTTCCATCGTGAGAAGTTGGTCGCGGGTGTCGTGTATCCAGCCGGCTAAATGCAACAGGCCATGGGTCAGTAGGCGGGCGACTTCTTCAAAAACGGGTACGGTTAGCGCGAGGGCTTGGCGCTCGGCTTGCGGCAAAGAGATATAGATCTCGCCGCTGCTCGGTTGCCCCGGCGTTGCACCTAGGTCGAAAGAGAGCACATCGGTCGTGCCTTCTTTGGCGCGGTAGTTCGTGTTGAGCTCGGTCATATATTCGTCGGTGACGAAGACTATGCGCACTTCGGCCGGCAAGGTGTGCACCGTCGCGACTTGCGCAGCTACACTCAGCAAGGCGGCCTCGGCAAGGCCGGGCAGCGGGGCGAGGCCCTCGGTTTGTGATAGGCTGAACGTTGTGTTCAATTGTCCACCGTCGTACGCATGGCGCGCCATTTGCGGTCGGTCGTCTGCCAGGGGTATTCCACCCGACCGTGCAGAGTGCCCATGAGCACCGGGATAAAGCTGTCTTCTATTTTGTGCAAGTCTTGCAGGGTCAGTGCGCATTCGTCCAACTCGCCGCCGGTGAATTTCTGCTGGATGATATTGCGGACCAGTTGGCGCACCCGGTTGGGGGTGCGTTCGGGGAGGGTGCGGGCGGCGGATTCGACCGAATCGGCCAACATTAGAATACCGCCTACCTTGGTCTGGGGACGGGGGCCGTCGTATCTGAAATCGTCTTTGCGCACACTCTCGCCGCCCAACTCGACTGCGCGGTTGTAGAACACTTCGATGACCGTCGTGCCGTGGTGTTCGGGAATTAAATCGCAGATCGATTGCGGCAGCCCGTGCTCCTCAGCCAATTCCAGGCCATCTTTGACGTGGGAGGCGATGATCAACATGCTCATATTCGGTGTCAGGTGATCATGCGGGTTGCGTCCACCGCGAAGCCCTTGGTTTTCCCTGAAATACTCCGGCTTGATCATCTTGCCGATATCGTGGTAATAACAGCCGACCCGAGCCAGCAAGGGGTTGGCGGAGATGGCTTCGGCAGCGCTTTCGGATAGGTTGGCCATGATCAGGCTGTGGGTATACGTTCCGGGTGCGCGGATGGCCAATTCGCGCAATAGGGGACGGTTGAGGTCCGAAAGTTCCAATAGAGTGATATCGGTTGTGAGGTGGAACAGGCTTTCAAATATCGGCAGTAGGCCGATGGTCAGGATCGGAGCCGCGACGCCGATGAAAATGCCGGGCAGGATATGCGCGTATATTTGCTCGGGGGGAACGAAACGCAATAGATCTGCTGCTGTAATGAGCAGGGTATAGGATATCGGAAGAAAGATCATTGAGCGGTAGAATTGATTGCGGTGCCGCACGTGTCGGACCGCGAAGACGGCCATTGCCGAGGTTAGCGCGCAGGTCATGGCGACATAAAAGTCGGAGAATAAGTTGCCGACGAAGAACGCGAGTACGAAGGAGAAGACCAAGCCGATTTGCTGGGTTAGCAGGATCGTCACCAGCATCGCGGCTAGCGGTGTGGGTACCAGGTAAATATCGAGCTCGTGGGTTTTTATATAAGAGGCGATGGCCGCGGTGGCAATGGTCAGAAGGGCCAAGAGGATAAGCTGGCTGGGCTGGTTGAACGTGGTTTGTTCGCGGGTGGCGAGAAAGTAGCCGAAGACAAAGATCAGAAAACCGGTGATGGTAGCCGCGGCGACTATTTGGATTAGGCGCCTGATCGGGTGGCTGGTTTGTTCTTTGGCGATACGGTCGGCCAAGGCATCGAGCGCGTCGGCGTGATCCTGGGTGACCGGGGCGTTCTTGTCGATAATAATATCGTCTTTGGCGAAGATCCGCTTGATGCTGGCGACGCCGCGCCTGGCCTCGCTTCTAAGGCGGGCTGTCTCTGTCTCGTCGATCGTGAGATCGGATATGGCGAAGAGACTCAATAGCTCGTGCACCGCCTCTACTGCGTCCCGGTCGGAGATGGTGCGATAGGCCTGTATATGCGAGATGAAATCCCCTTGTTTGAATTCTATCTCGCTATAGAGGGTTTCGACGTGTTGTTCCCGGTCGCCGAGTCGAACCTGTGGCGAAGGGCTTTGCAGAACGGGCTGTTTCGAGGCGATAAGGCCGGTGGTGTAGAAATTGGCCAGTATTTGCCGGCAAATCGCTTGGAAATCCTGCACATAGGGTTCACTGGCGTTGGAAAGCACGGTGATAAGGGTCGAGAGCGCATTTACCGAAAGTGAGCCGATGATCCTCGGTAGTTCGCGTTGCAGGTGCTTTTTTTTCAGCGAATCAGCCATTTGCACTCTGATTACGGGGACCATCACCGCAAAAACCGAATCGAGCCGCGCCATCTGCTGGTCTTGTACTAAGGGGTCGCGGTGGAGTATTGTCGGGATGGTGGCCGTCGCATCTAGACGCTCGCGATCCAACTCGACTTCGCTCTTGGGCACGTGAAACAGAAAGGGGGCCTTTATGCGTTCTTGCGCACTGCTGCCTACGCGCAACTGGGCTACATTATAAGGACGCTGGTAGGGAGAGAGATAGGTGAGCAAGCCTACAACGATGGCCGTCAGGGCAATTCGAAACGCCAATAGGCTGTGTGGGCGCCAGGGTTTCGGTAAACTGTGCCTGCCGCGGCTTTTAAGACCAACCCATCTGGATTTTAGCGCATTCATTTATCGGCTGGGGACGGACGTGGGATCCCTGTCGGCTTCCTCGTAGTTCTCGTAGGCTTTGATGATTTTTTGTACCAATGGATTGCGGACGACATCTTGTTCGGTTAGTCGGACGAAGGACAATCGGGGAATTTTCGTCAGGATTTTAGGTGCCACAACCAATCCGGAAGGCTGGTTCTCGTCCAGGTCGGTTTGTGTTATATCGCCGGTAACAACCGCTTTTGAGTGACTACCGAGCCGAGTCAAAAACATCTTCATCTGTTGGGGAGTGGTGTTTTGTGCCTCATCTAGGATGATAAACGAATCGTTTAGCGTTCGTCCGCGCATATAGGCCAATGGCACGACCTCGATAATCTTCATCTCTTGCATCCGCCGCAACCGTTCGGGTTCCATTAAATCTTGTAGCGCATCGTATAATGGGCGGAGGTAAGGGTCGACTTTATCTTCGAATGACCCCGGCAGGAACCCTAGTTTTTCACCGGCTTCGACCGCGGGGCGGGCGAGGATAATCCTGGAGACCTGTTTCTGGCGCAGAGCGGCCACGGCCATAGCTACGGCCAAGTAGGTCTTACCAGTGCCGGCGGGGCCTATGCCGAAGACTATGTCGTTGGTATCTATCGCTTTCAGGTATTCGGCTTGGCCGGCTGTACGGGCGCGAATGATGGTTTTGTAGGTATTGGCGACATGTTTGCCGTCGATAATCTGGTCGTATTGCGGTGGGGCTGGGCTTTGCAGGATCAATTCGCTTAATTCAGCCTCTTCGATCGCCGGACCTCGCCTTATACGCTCGACAAGGTGGGACAAGAGGCCGTCGGCTTCACCGACGGCAGCATCTGGTCCATCGAGGATGAGTTTGTCGCCGCGGGCAACCAAGCTGACGCCGTACTTCTTTTCTATTTGCGCAAGATGTTGATCGTTTTGTCCAAATAAGAAGAGTCGATCAACACCTGTTAGGGAGATGTCCTTCATTAATATTTTTGAGTACCGGTAAATGCAAAAAGGGGTTTGAATCCTTCCGATTGAGAAGAATCAAACCCCTTTTTGGCTATGAACTATCTTTAAATCAAGTAGTTAATTACTCGGAATTTCGAGGACTTGAGCAGGAAAGATCAAGTGCGGCTCAACGATCTGTTGCTTATTGGCCTCGTAAATTTTGTGCCACTTGCCTGCGTCATTGTAGACCTGTGCGGCGATCTTAAAGAGGAAATCACCACGCGTCACCAGGTGTTGATTTTCGGCGACGCCAAATGGAACGGCCAGGGTCTGATCGGGATAGATCATATCCGGATCCTGTATGTGGTCCTTGTTGGCCCGATAAAGGCGAGGCCACATATACGGGTCGGCGTAGATTTTATCCTGTTTGGCGATGCTCCAAAGATTGTCGCCCCGTGAGACGGTATAATCGATCGTCACCGGCTGTGCTATACGGGCAGTAAGCTGGGCCAGCATTTTGTCAATATTGGCGAGCTTGTCGGCCATCTCTGGCAAGGCGGAGATTTTATCTTGCTTAAGGTCTCCGACCTGCGCAGCAAGTGCTTTAACTTCACCGCGGCGCTGGATCAAAACCTCGGGGGGTAGTGCCAGCAAACCTTCGAGCTGGTCGGTGATACTGTCGAGGTTTTTGCCGAAACTCATGACTTCAGCCGAGGAACTGGAAACAGCGGCGAGGATCTGAGCATTGAGATCGTTATTAGCCATCTCGGTCTCGGCGATCTGTTTCTTGAGGATGGCGATTTGTTCGTTGCAATCGGCGATTTCAGCGTTGGCTTTCATCTCGCGATCGGTTAAATCGGCCATCTGCGCTATGTAACCCTCGCGCGTCATCTTCTTCTCTTCTTGTGCGGCGGCATTCTCGCTCATAGTCAGCAATAACGCCAGAGCCAACCCGCCAACAAACAACTTCTTCATGGTCAAACCCTTTCTCAATCCTAAGGCCTAGTTGGCGAGGTTCCGCTTGGTTGCTGCAAGTTTGTCTTCTAGCGCTTTCTTGGTGGCTTGCCGCTCGGCGAGCTTGCGTTCAAGACGAGCTTTGTCCGTCTGCAGCTCGCTGACCTTCTGCTCGGCGGCCACCGTGGTCTGGCGCTGCTTCTCCAAGGCGTCCATTTCCTCTTGGGACACGCCACCACAGCCGGCCACGAGGGGAAGGGCTACGGCCGCCAGGGCGATGCCCAGGCTTCTCAATGTGGAAAAACGGCTCATTAAATAGTACCTCCGCTTGCTAGGTCAATTCGGTGGTTGTGTAATTTCACGCAACTAATAGCATAAACTAATATATACGGGTGCAACTCAGGTGAAAAGGTAATACGGCCCATATGGGATGTCAAGCGAAAAACTGCCCTGTCAAAGAGTTAAGGCGCATTCATTAAGCCAAGCGAATGCCCAAATCGCGCAATTGCGTATTATCGACGGCAGAGGGTGCGTTTTCCATAAGACCGGAGGCCTTGTTGGTCTTGGGAAAAGCGATGATATCGCGGATCGAATCCTCGCCTGTGAGCAGGGCGATTAACCGGTCAAAACCAAAGGCAATGCCGCCGTGGGGAGGGGCTCCGTATTCTAAGGCCTCAAGCAGAAAGCCGAATTTGGCTTCGGCTTCTTCTTTACCGATGGCCAATAATTCGAAAAGACGTGCTTGCACCGGGCGTTGGAAAATTCGCACACTGCCGCCGGCGATTTCATTGCCGTTGAGTACCAAGTCGTAAGCCCTGGCCCTGACCGCGCCGGGGTCGCTGTCCATTAGGGGCAGGTCTTCTTCCATCGGCGAAGTGAAGGGGTGGTGCATTGCCGTAAAGCGGCCGGCCTCTTCGTCCCGCTCCAATAGGGGGAATTCGGTAACCCATAATGGCGTCCATGAATCAGCCGGTATTAACTCAAGGCGTTGCGCGAGTTCGAGGCGCAATGCACCGAGTACGCGGGCAACCATTGCAGGCTGGTCGGCGACGAAGAGCAGTAAATCGCCAGGCTCAGAATCTAGGGCCTTGATTAATAGGGTTTGTGCGGCTTCGGGAAAGAATTTAACGATGGAGGACTCGAGCCCGTTGTCCGTGTGTTTAATCCAGCTTAACCCCTTGGCGCCAAGATCTTGTGCAAAGGCGATTAATCCATCTATTTTTCCTCTGGAAAAACTATTGCAGCCCTTTACATTAATGCCTTTTACTTCACCTCCGTCTTCAAGCACTGAACGAAAGACTTTGAACTCGGATGCACGCGCTCCGACTGACGCGTCTACGAGTTCCAACGCAAAGCGCATATCGGGTTTGTCCGAACCAAAACGATCCATCGCTTCGTGATAAGTAAGCCGGGGAAAGGGATCGGGTAAGTTGATCTTACCGAGTTTGGCAAAGAGGGAACGCGTCAATCTTTCGGCGACGTCCATGACCTGATCTTCGCGGACAAAAGACATTTCGATGTCAATTTGTGTAAATTCAGGCTGACGGTCGGCGCGCAAGTCTTCGTCGCGGAAACACTTAACTATTTGAAAGTAGCGATCGTAGCCGGCGATCATCAATAGCTGTTTATAGGTTTGCGGCGATTGGGGTAGGGCAAAGAAGTGGCCGGGGTGGACTCGGCTTGGCACGAGATAATCGCGCGCGCCTTCGGGGGTGCTTTTGGTGAGGATTGGAGTTTCTATCTCGATGAATTTCTGCTCGTCCAGCAAGTTGCGCACCGCCCGATAGGCTTGGTGCCTAAGTAGGAGATTTTGTTGTATGCGCGGGCGTCTCAGGTCGAGATAGCGATACTTGAGGCGAATTTCTTCTCCCGCGTCGATTTCATCTTCGATGAGAAAGGGGGGTGTTGGAGAGGTATTGAGGGTTCTAAGTTGGTCGCAATTGACCTCAATCGCCCCGGTGGGCAGTTTGCTATTAATCATTCCTTCGGGGCGGGATTCTACTACTCCCTCGACGGCGATAACAAATTCGCTGCGCAGTTGGTCGGCTTTTTGTAGCGCGGCGGAGTCGTGTTGTGGGTTGAATACGATCTGTGTAATGCCATAGCGGTCGCGCAAGTCAATGAAAATGACGCCACCGTGGTCGCGACGGCGCCAGACCCAGCCCATTAGCAATACGCGTTGGCCGATATAATCGGCGCCGAGGGTTCCGCAGTCGTGTGTGCGTTCCCAGTCGCCCAAAGCTTCGATCGGAACTTCCATAAGTTACACCTGGTGAAAAAGTTGGATTGCAAAAAGGTAGTGGAAAACGCGAGAAAATAAGCGCTGGCCGAAAAGGTGTCAAGCAAGCGGCTATTTCGCTGGTTGACACTCGGTGGTGTGCCGATATATTAAATAATTGCAATATTCGCCAATATGGCCTGTTTGAGGACAAATTTCTTCGCAATGGGGGGCAATCTCCTTGGTCGACAAAGCGCGAGCATTACTCAAAGTCATCCAGAAAATACCGATGTTTCAGGGCTTGGGCTCGGATCATACGCATCTGGTGCTGCAATCGTGCGTGTTTCGCGGGGTAGCCAGTGGGGAGTGCGTCTGCCAAGTCAATGGCCAGAGCGATGAAATGTATATTTTGCTCAGCGGTCAGTTAGGGGTTTATAATGAAGGACAAATCTTGTTAGCTAACATTGATCCGGTAGCTCCCGTAGGGGAAATGGGCTTGATTACGGGCCAGCCGCGGTCGGCTACAGTCAGTGCTTTGTGCGATAGTAATTTGCTCGTGTTGAGCAAGGTGACGTTTGATCGTTTGATGCGCAGCAATGGCAAACTTTGTGTGCAGGTTTATCGCAGTGTGATCGAGGCAATGGGACAACGACTCGGCGAGAGTCGAGCCGAAGGTCAGCGCGTTGTATTGCGCCGGACTGAACTTGAGGGCAAGCTAGGTGAACTCGTAGAAGAAGCCGCGACTGGCAATGGCTTGGAGGAAGATTGATGGCGTTGGGAGCCGCGGTGAAGACCGGGGGCGTCGAATCGCCGTCACTGAGTCCCTCCATAGTAGAACAAATCGGTAATACCCCGCTTTTGCGGCTAAGAGATTCGGCCATTCCGTCAGGGGTCGAGGTCTATGCCAAACTGGAATTTTTTAATCCAGGCGGCTCGGTCAAGGATCGCCCTGCCCGGCGGATGATCGAGGATGGCGAGCGCCAAGGCTTGCTCAACGCCGACAAGATCATTCTCGACTCGACCTCGGGCAATACGGGCATTGCCTATGCGATGATCGGCGCGGCGAAGGGCTATCGGGTGAAGTTGGCGATGCCCTCCAATGTTAGCCAGGAGCGCAAGGCCATCCTCGCCGCCTACGGGGCCGAGGTCGTCTATACCGACCCCGGCGAGCTATCGGACGGCGCGATACTCGAAGCCCGCAAGATATACGAGGCTGATCCAGACCGCTATTTCAAGCCCGATCAATACAACAACGACGCTAACTGGTTTGCCCATCGAGATACGACGGCCCCTGAAATATGGCAGCAGACGGACGGGCGCATCACCCATTTTGTAGCGACCATTGGCACGAGTGGAACCCTGATGGGCACCGGGCGCGGGCTTAAGGCGTTCAATCCAGCGATTCAGGTCATTGCGGCCGAGCCAGCAGATGCCTTTCACGGGATCGAGGGGCTCAAGCATATGGACAGTTCGATCGTGCCCGGAATCTACGATGAGGCCTTTCTCGATCACAAGGTTCCGGTCGATACCGAAGATGCCTACGATGCCTCGTTGCGGCTACCCGTCGAGCAGGGCGTTCTCGTCGGGCAATCTTCGGGCGGGGCGTACTGGGCGGCGATAGAGGTTGCCCGCCAGCTTGAACAGGGGGTCGTGGTCACTGTTTTCTGCGACGGTGGCGATAAGTATATGAGTACGCCTATGTGGCGGATTGCCCTTGAGGCGGCCGCCAACAGAAAGGATAGTTAGATGCTGCGCATCGCGCGGAACGATGTCGAACGAATTTATGCCCAGGTCCTTGAGGAATATCCGCACGAGTGTTGCGGCATATTATCGGAGGGGGCTGAAGGGGGGATTTCCACCGCCCATGTCTGTGAGAATATGCAGCAGCGGCGGCACGAAGAGGACCCTGAACGCTATCCCCGGGACGCGCGAACGGCTTATTTGATCGACCCTGTCGAGCAGATGCGCATCAACGAAGCGGCTGAAAAATCCGGCGGAAGGGTCTCGGGGTTCTATCATTCGCATATCGATTGTGAGGCCTATTTCTCCGAAGAGGACGAAAGACGCACCTGGATATTCAACCGTCGCGAAGCGGGTGAGGAACCGGACGATCCCGACGCACTCTATCTGGTCGTTTCGGCCTATGGAGAAGACACGGGCGCGAAACGGGAAATCAAGGCCTATAAATGTTTTGCCTGGGACGGCTCGGGTTATGCCGAAACGGGCATTGAAATAGTGGATTAAGCGCGGGGCCGATGTTGAGCACGGGGCGCCAGGTCACTCTGCTGCTGGCGTTGGTGTGCGCGCTCTATTACAACGCATTGGGGAATGCGTTCCACTACGACGATTTTCATTCGATCGTCCACAATCCCCATATTCGCCAACCGAGTAACTTCCCCCCCTTTTTTAGCGATCCCAGTTTATTTTCGGTCGATCCGCGCCAGGCGATGTACCGACCCCTTCTTTTGCTCACTTATGGGGTCAATTATATGCTCGGCGGGCTCGATCCGGCCGGCTATCATTTTATCAATGGTTTATTGCACGCGGCCAATGTCATTCTGCTATTGTTTTTGGCGCGTGAGTTGGGTGTTGAGCATAGGCTCGCCTTCGTTGCGGCATTAATGTTCGCCGCGCACCCGCTCAATTCGGAAGTCGTGCATTATGCCAGCAGTCGGTCGGAAGCGTTGATGGCGTTTTTTTTCATTGCCGCCTGCTGGGCCTATGCGCGGCATGGAGTCTCGCGTTCTTGGGGCTGGTATGGGGTGGCCGTATCGTGCGGTGCTATGGCGATGCTCAGCAAGTCGGTGGCCGTGGTCCTTATGGTGATGTTGCCGCTGTGCGATTGGCTGGCTGGCCGAGATCCGTTGCGGCGGTGGGTTCGTTATCTGCCCTTTGTCGGGTTGGGGCTGTTGTATGTTTTTTTCACGCGGCAATTCCTCGGCAAAGCTCTTGCGGTGCCGGTCCGTGCTATGGATGTGCAGTTCTATACGCAAATCAAGGCGGCAATATACTATCTCTATATTGGTGTAGTCCCTGTCAACTTAAACGTCGAGCACCAGTTTGCCCCCTCGCACGCCTTATTTGAACCAGTGGTTTTTGTGTCGGCGTTCTGCCTGTGCTCGCTGGGCTGGGTGCTTTGGCGGTCGCAGTGGCGGCTACCTATTTTTGCAACCGCTTGGGTGGCGATTGTACTCGTGCCGACTTTTGTCGTGCCGCTTATCGTTCTGGTCAATGAGCACCGCCTTTATCTTGCGATGGCGGGGTGGTGCCTGCTGCTGACTTGGGTTTTAGGGGGGGTAATTGGCCGCAGGTATAGGCTGGCTCTAAGCGGATTGGCTATGTATACTATATTATTGGCCGTTTTGACATTGCAACGCGGTCAGGTGTGGAGTGATGAATTAACGCTGTGGAACGATGCCGCGGCCAAGGCGCCGTCCATGCTCAAGCCGCATTTGCGCTTGGCGGACGCCCTAGAAAGAAAGGGCCGTCTGCCCGAGGCCGAAGAGGCGTATTTACACGCGTTGGCCCTCAGGCCGCAGCACGTGGCGACCCGCAACAACTTGGGCGTGCTCTATAAAAAGCAGCATCGCTTGTCTGAGGCAGAGCATCAGTTTCGCGCGCTATTGGCGGTGTCTCCCGACATAATTCAAGCCCGATTGAACTTGGCGGATTTGCTGTTGCGGCAAGGGCAGTGGCGCCAAGCTGAGGTTGAGTTGGTGCGGGCGCTAGATTTTGCGGACACTGGGGGACTGGCGCAAAAAAGGCTAGCCCTTATCGCCTTGCAATTTGCCGGCGATGCGGAGCGGGCGAGAACCTATGGCGAACAGGCGTTGGCCTTGGTGGAGGATGCCGCGATCTGGACCACGCAGGGGGTGGCGCTCAGGGCTTTGGGGCATGTCGCGCAAGCCGAAGCGGCGTATCGCCGGGCATTGTCCCTCGAACCTGAATCGATCGATACTTGGTTTAATCTGGGGAACCTATACCGGGATTTGCAGCAGCCGGAAAAAGCCCTTAAAGCCTATGACAATGTCGCGAAAATAGGCGGAGAATCGCCTCTGGCCGCACGTGCAAAACAAGAAATAAAAGCGATTAACATTACAACCCAATGAGGAGAATGAAATGTCGATAATCGTCAATATTCCCACACCGCTGCGCAAATTGACCAACAACCAATCCGAGGTGGAGATCGATGCGGGAACGGTCGGCCAACTGGTCGATAGTCTCGAGAGCTCCTATGCTGGTATCGCTGAGAAATTGCTCGACGAGGGGGGGGAAATCCGTCGTTATGTCAATATTTTCGTCAATGAAGAGGATATACGCTTTCTCGACGGAAAAGATACGCCGCTCAACGACGGCGACAATGTCTCTATCGTCCCGGCAATAGCTGGCGGTAGTTGAGCTTTTAATCGGGAATTTTCATTGCGGGCGGCTTCGTGCTGCCCGCTTTTTTTTAGGTATTGTCCGTGCATCGCGAGACTTCGATTGCTTTAGTGGTTTTGAGCGTGGCTCTGGGGGGGGTGTATTACGCCTCCTTAGCCAATAGCTTCCACTACGACGATTTTCATTCCATTGTCGAAAATCCCCATATCCGCTCGCTGGTGCGGGTGCCGGAATTTTTTGTCGATCCGAGCCTGTTTTCGTCGATGCCCGAGCGGGCGATGTATCGACCGCTATTGCTGGTCGGATATGCGCTCAACTACGCTATCGGCGGATATGGGCTTGTGGGCTACCATATCGGCAATGGGCTATTGCACCTTGCTTGCGTCCTGTGGGTGTATCTGCTGGGGCGCAGATTGCACGGCGATTGGCAGGCGGCCTTATTCGCTGCATTGCTCTTTGGCCTGCATCCCCTTACGGCCGAACCCGTCAACTATATCAGCAGTCGCTCGGAGACGCAAGCGGCGTTTTTTTATTTGGCGGCCCTATTGGGGTATTTGCGCTGGCGGCAAGGCGAAGGACGGCGGTTTTGGCTGCTTTCCTTGGCGGCGTTCTTCTGCGCTTTGCTGAGCAAATCCGTCACGGTCGTATTGCCGGTAGCGCTACTGGCCTATGAGCAGTGGGGGCAAAAAGACCGGCAGGAGCGGGGCGATCGCTACGTCCTTTATTATTTGCCGTATTGGGGGGTGGTTGTTGGCTATCTCGTTCTGGCGCAAAGTTGGCTGGGTAGCTCGCTGGCCCACCCGGTGCGCGGAGTAGTTGAGCAATTGGCGACTCAGGCCAAAGCCGCGGTCTACTATGTGCATATGCTTATCGCCCCTGTGCGGCTGACCGTTGAGCACCCCTTCTCTACGGCGCGGGCCTTAAGTGATGTGCCCGTCGTATTGGGCATGGCTGCGATCGCCTCGGCGGTTTGGTTTGGCCGGCGTCGGCCATTGGTTTTGTTGCTGGGCAGTTGGGCCATTTTGCCGCTATTGCCCTCGTCATTGGTGCCGCTCAATGTGTTGGTCAACGAGCATCGACTCTATTTGCCGCTGGCTTTTCTGGCGGTAGGGGTCGGGTGGAGTGTTGGTGGGGTATGGCGCGGTGGACGCGTGGTGCTTGTCGTGGCTCTGTTGGCGATCTGCGCTTCGTTGACGCATGCGCGCAGTCTCGTGTGGCGGGATGAATTGAGCCTGTGGTCTGATGCGGCGCTAAAGGCACCGCAGATGTACCGGACTCATTTGCATCTCGGCGGTGCATTGGAACAAAGCGGGCAGGTCCAGGCGGCGTTGGCCAGTTATGACCGCGCGCTTGCACTGGCCCCGGATGCGATCGAAGTGCACTACAATCGCGGCAGGGTGTTGATCATGTTGGGGCAAGCCGACGCCGCGTTAGAAGCCTATGGGCGCTGTCTTGAACTCGATCCTAACTACCTGCCGGCCCAGATTAATCTAGCCGCTCTATATCAGGATTTGCGCCAGTTGACGGCTGCTGAGGATCTATTGCGGTCGGCCTTGCGGGGTAGACCTGAAGAGGCTGAGCTTTGGCGGCGCTTGGGGCTCTTGCAAAAGAAACAGGGACGTGAGGCGGCGGCGGCGCAAATGTATGCGCGGGCCCTCGCATTGGACCCAGCGCTTGTCGAGGCGCGGTATAACTTGGGCAACCTCTACCGCGAGCAAGGGCGGTGGGCGGAGGCTGGCGCCGCATTTGAGCAGGTAGTACGCGAACGCCCGGACCATGTCGGGGGCTATCGCAACCTCGGGGATCTGCACCTTGAGCGGGGGGCGTTCCAGGCGGCGATCGAAGTCTGGAGCCGAGGCTTGCGTGAGTTGCCGCACGAAGTGATTTTTTACTACGGCTTGGGCCAAGCGCTCGAAGCGCAAAATCGCATCGAAGCCGCGCTGGTGAATTATCGCTTTTTTCTGCAGGGCGGGTCGTTGAATCCGCAACAGGCTGCAGGGCTCAAACGTCGGATAGAAGAACTTGCCGCTAGTGTGAGATGAAAGGGAGTCAATGAAACGCGCGAATAATGTACTCGAGCTAATCGGGGCTACACCGATCGTTCGGCTCAGCCGAGTCGTGGAGGAGGGCGGAGCCCAGGTTTGGGGCAAACTGGAGGCGGTCAACCCCGGCGGAAGCGTCAAAGACCGTATCGCTCTGGCGATGGTCGAGGCCGCCGAAGAACAAGGGTTGCTCAAGCCCGGTGGCACGATTGTCGAGCCGACCAGCGGTAATACCGGGATTGGTCTAGCGATGATCGCCGCCTACAAGGGGTATAAAATGATCGTCACGATGTTTGACACCGCCAGCCGTGAGCGTCGTCTGCAGATGCAGGCCTATGGCGCTGATGTGGTGCTGACGCCGGCAGCAGATGGGATGCGCGGGGCGATAGACAAGGCGATCGAACTAAAAAATGAGAACCCGGAATATTTTTTGCCGCAGCAGTTTATGAACGCCGCCAATCCCGATGTGCACCGTCGCACGACGGGCCGTGAAATCCTCGAGCAACTCGACGGCGAGGTCGACGCCCTCGTTGCCGGCGTGGGCACGGGCGGTTCGGTGACGGGCATCGGTGAAGTGCTCAAGGAGGTGTTGCCCAACGTGCGGATAATCGCCGTCGAACCGGCGGGGTCCCCGGTGTTGTCGGGGGGGGAACCCGGTTTTAGCTATATCGAGGGCATTGGCGCCGGTTTTGTGCCGGAAATCCTCAATCGCGAGGTGATCGACGAGGTGCGGGTAATCACCGACGACGACGCCTATGAAATGGCGCGGCGTTTGGCGCGGGAAGAGGGGTTGTTGGTGGGGGTGTCCGCTGGTGCGAACGTTTATGTCGCCGCTGAATTGGCGTGTGAAATGGGGCCGAAGGCAAAAATCGCAACCATTCTTTGCGATAGCGGGTTGCGGTATTTGAGTACGCGAGCATTCGAATAATCCATGTGTCCCTGTCCCGAGTGGTGCGCTAGGCAAAACCTGGCCTAGCAGAATGAGAGGCGTAAGGGCTGGTAGTGCGGCGACGACAAAAAAGACCGGATTAACGTGATGCGCATACTTTAATCGATTTCAGGCGGTCAGATTCAACAACTGATACCCCCAAGGATCGTAATCGCCAATAGCGAAATTTAAAGCATGCGCGACAAGGCCCAACGGCCGATACATCGCGAATTCGGGATGGGCCGAGAAGGCGGTCGGGTCTATAAAGAAACGCGGCAGATTGCCCAGGTCGCGGATATGGGGATTGTCCAGCAGTGAGTGCTGGACGTCGTAGTGCAAGCCGCTGTTTAAGGAGGGCGCATGGGCGAAGAAGACCAGCGCTAGCACGAGCAGGGGGTAAAATTGGTTATTTATCATATAAAAAGCCCGCCATTTCCTGGGAAATGGCGGGCTTTAATGCTTAAGAAGGGGTAACGCTAAGCTATGGTCTGCACAAAACGGTGTAACCGCGATTTGTAGCGCGCGGCGGTGTTTTTGTGTAGGATGCCTTTGCGCGCCGTCTTGTCGACGACGGAGATGGCACTCTGTAAGGCCGTTTCAGCGGTGGTTTTGTCGGAGGCCTGGTGCACCCTTTTAATGGCGGTGCGCATGCGCGAGCGGATGGCGCGGTTGCGCTCGGTGGCCTTAATGCGGTTGCGCAGCGTCTTTTTAGCGGATCTGAGCTTTGGCAATCTTGTACTCCTTTTGCTTAGAACCGGGCAAAAAATTCCAGTTCTGAGGCGATGTTAAGATCTATTTGACCAATCTTGTAAGGTTCTAATAAACAACGTTCTGAGTG
>Ga0233433_10000224_pt1 | contig 64894 bp, 76 predicted proteins | sample SI_122_August201_5_FD_179868 | JGI IMG/M metagenome (GOLD analysis project Ga0233433, IMG submission 179868) | Seawater microbial communities from Saanich Inlet, British Columbia, Canada - SI_122_August2016_100_MG | ecosystem: Environmental > Aquatic > Marine > Inlet | place: Canada: British...
GTGGCAAAAAATTTATTTTCCTAAAGATTATATTGTTTCATAATCATATAATAAAAACAGTATCATATAGAATAATTAATCATGAATAAAGACTTACCAATCATTATTAAAAAGATTTTTACTAATCCAGACCCTATTATCTGGCAAGGTATATGGTTAGCTACCTTGGAAAATTTACTAGAAGACAAGGAAATGCTTGGAGTATGGGAAGAATTGCTGCAAATGTTCAAAGCTAGACATGGAAAAGGCTCGGATCTCCAGCTTAATCAATATTTAAAATGGGAGCTTAAAGCCTTTGTTGCACAGATAGTTAATCTCAAAATTATTAATAAGGGCCCTGATGTCTTTTTTTTGACATTGACTACCTACTTTCGAAGGAAAGATGTAAGCATGGATGATAGTTTAATTACTAAGATATATAAGGTCGTAAATGAAGAATAAATATATATTGATTTTAGTACTGATATCACAAGCTGGTTTTGCGCAATCGTTAAATTACCCTCTTTTTAATGATTATGTACAATACTCAAGTAGCGTAGATGCTTATAGTATTATTTGTGTGAAAAATTTTAATGAAAATAAGGCGGAGTCTGAGTTATTTGAGCTAATCACATTACTTCAAGAAAAAGCAAATTTGAGTGAAGGAGATATACTTAAACTAAGAAAGAAGTACGCTAGTATTAATAAATCAACAGTTTCTCAATTGATTCAATTAGGTGTAAACAAGAATAGGGCATTATGCTCAAACTATTTAAAAGTTTTTGAGAGGTTCGATGCAAAGAAGAATGATATGCTTGATGAAATAGTAAAGATTGAATATGAATAAAAAAATTAAGATCATAGATTTGATACACGACTTCTTTTTGATTAAAGGGCATGAGCATTTTAATAGTTATTCTTGTGTTATTGATTCCTATAATTCTGAGCCTGGCCTCTTTAATATCTCGGAAAAACATGAAATTGGTGTTGTGCAGGTATATGAGATAATGAGAGAATATAGATTAAATGAATTAAATAGAAACGTTATTTTAAAAATAAAGGAAACTATGTAATGGCGATACCCCCACTAGGACCACCACCAAGATTACTTGGCTTAAAAATTACTTCAAACAGAATCGAGTCAGCATTAATAATGTTTGTATTCATATGTTTGAGTCTAATCTTCTATGGAAATAACATGTCTGTTGTATCAGAAGCAATCTTATTAATCGGATTTATATGGGCAGCATATTTATGGATTTTTAAAAAGCCCGAAAGACCATATTAATTATTTTTAAAAATATTTCTCATAGTCAATAATGATTTATGTTATAAATACATATCCTGAAATATTGGAGGGGTACTCAAGCGGTCAACGAGGGCAGACTGTAAATCTGCTGGCTCTGCCTTCGCAGGTTCGAATCCTGCCCCCTCCACATATTTAGCATGACGCGGGTATGGTACAATGGTAGAACCTCAGCCTTCCAAGCTGATGATGCGGGTTCGATTCCCGCTACCCGCTCAACAAAGAAAAGCTCAAATTATGAATAAAATAAGAGATATTTTTAAAGTAGAAACTAATTTTCAGCTATTGAAAGTAAATGTAGTTTTTGCCATAACTGGTACTCTATCTGTATATTTTGCCGGAATAGTAATCGATTTTTTAGGTTTAGACCCATATGTTCTTGGATCTTTCTTTTATTGGTCTCTGAGGATAATATTACTACTCCCAGTTTATCAGTTTTTATTGATAATAATTGGAAGTATATTTGGAGAATTTGAATATTTTTGGAAAATTGAGAGAAAAATGCTTGGCAGATTAGGTATTAAATTTTCATCTTAATCTTATTAAATAACCTGTAATTTCTGCATATATTTCACTATTATTCTATATAAATTGACCTGCCCATATAGCTCAGTCGGTAGAGCACTTCCTTGGTAAGGAAGAGGTCACCGGTTCAAATCCGGTTATGGGCTAAAAATTACTATATTTTATTCAAATTTTAGTGTATTTGACTAGAAAAGTAGTTTATCATTGCTCTACTTGAAAACTGTAATTACTAAACCGGGGTTTAACAATGGCAAAGGAAAAATTCGAACGAAATAAAGACCATGTGAACGTAGGCACAATCGGCCACGTGGATCATGGGAAAACAACGCTAACCGCAGCTATAACAAAATGCATGGGTGAAAAACATGGCGGTGAATTCAAAGCATATGATCAAATTGACAATGCGCCTGAAGAAAGAGCTAGAGGGATAACTATTTCCACAGCTCATGTAGAGTATGAAACGGATACTAGGCATTACGCTCATGTAGATTGTCCAGGACATGCCGACTATGTTAAGAATATGATTACTGGTGCAGCACAAATGGATGGTGCGATACTGGTATGTTCTGCAGCAGATGGTCCAATGCCACAAACTCGTGAACATATTTTATTATCTAGACAAGTAGGGGTGCCTCATATAGTAGTTTATTTGAATAAAGCAGATCAGGTTGACGATGAAGAGCTAACTGAATTGGTAGAAATGGAAATTAGAGAATTATTAAATAAATATGATTTCCCTGGAGATGATACTCCTATAATAAAAGGCTCTGCTCTAAAAGCGCTTGAGGGTGATACTTCAGATATTGGCACACCTTCAATCGATAAATTAGTTGAAGCAATGGATTCTTTTATCCCTATGCCCGAAAGACCTGTTGATGGTAAGTTCTTAATGCCTATAGAGGATGTTTTCTCTATATCTGGTCGTGGAACAGTAGTTACTGGAAGAATCGAAAGGGGCAAAGTAAATGTAGGTGATGAGATCGAGATTGTAGGAATCAAAGATACTGCAAAAACTACATGTACTGGTGTAGAAATGTTTAGAAAGCTACTTGATAGCGGACAAGCTGGTGATAATGTTGGTGTTTTGCTTCGTGGTACAAAACGTGAAGAGGTTGAGCGTGGACAAGTTCTATGTATACCTGGCTCCGTTAAACCGCATACAAAGTTTGAATGCGAAATCTATGTTTTATCAAAAGATGAGGGTGGAAGACATACACCATTTTTTGCTAACTATAGACCACAATTTTATTTCCGTACAACAGATGTAACTGGCGCAATAGAGCTGCCGAAAGATGTTGAAATGGTAATGCCCGGTGATAACGTCAAAATTAAAGTTGAGTTAATTACCCCAATCGCTATGGAAGAAGGTTTGAAATTCGCGATTCGTGAAGGTGGTAAAACAGTAGGCGCTGGAGTTGTTGCTAAAATAACTGAGTAATCTACTTAATCATCTGATTTAATATTAATAAGAATGATTAGGCTAGTAGTTCAATTGGTAGAGCAACGGTCTCCAAAACCGTAGGTTGGGGGTTCGAGTCCCTCCTAGCCTGAGAATATAGGAAAATTTACCATGGTTGTTGAGTCGAAGAATATAGAGGGTAGCGATAAAGGTACGCCTCTACTGTTAATGTCACTATTTTTGCTGTTGGCAGGGATAGTTGCGTTTTATTATTTTTCTGAAATACGCTTATTTTATCGCGTACTTGGATTATTTGTAGTTCTTGGCTTATCTGCATACATAACTTACCAAACAAGCTTTGGCAGGACTGTATACACTTATGTTTTGGACTCGAAAATAGAATTAAAAAAAGTTTCATGGCCAACAAAGCAAGAAACTACACAAACAGCAATAGGTGTTGTTGTAATAGTTGTTATTATAGGAATACTTTTATGGTTACTAGATATGTTATTGGCGTGGTCAATTGGGACATTATATGGAGTCAGATAAAGTGGAAATGAAGTGGTATGTTTTACAAGCCTTCTCAGGTTTTGAGAATAAGGTTAAACAGACTCTAGAGGATACTATTAAGCGCGAAGGACTGGAAAAGTCTTTTGGTGAAATATTAGTGCCAACAGAAGAGGTGTTAGAAATAAAAGAAGGTCAGAAGAAACGCACTGAAAGAAAATATTTTCCTGGATACGTGATGATTAAAATGGATCTAAATGATGATACATGGCACATGGTGAGAAATGCTCCTAAAGTTTTAGGCTTTGTCGGAGGCACAGGAGATAGACCGATTGCCCTAGCAGAACATGAGGCGGAAAACCTAATTCAATCTATACAGGAAGGCGTAGATAGACCTAAACCAAAAGTGATGTTTGAACCAGGGGAAATCATTAGGATAACAGATGGACCATTTAACGATTTCAATGGGGTAGTTGAGAAAGTTGATTTTGAGAAAAACAGACTAAAAGTATCTGTTTTAGTATTTGGCAAACCTACTCCAATTGAATTATCATTAACGCAGGTTGAAAAAGGATAACATATTATGGCAAAAGAATTAGTAACCCAGGTTAAATTACAAGTACCAGCCGGTAGCGCAAACCCTGCTCCACCAGTAGGCCCTGCTCTAGGACAACATGGTCTAGACATTCAGGCATTTTGTAAACAATTTAATGATAGAACAAAAGATACTGAAAAAGGTTTAGCACTGCCTGTGATTATAAATGTATACCAGGACAGAACGTTTGATTTTGTAATTAAATCGACTCCGGCTGCGATTCTATTAAAAAAAGCTGCTGGTATAGAAAAGGGAAGCCCAACTCCTCAAAGCAACAAAGTCGGCAAAGTTACTATTAAGCAAATTGAGGAAATAGTTAAGCAAAAAGAAGGTGATTTAAATGCTGCGGATATGGATCAAGCGGTAAAGATAATATCGGGAACAGCGCGCAGCATGGGAATAGAGGTTGAATAAGTATGACTATAACTAAAAGAAAAAAATTAATTATAGAGAAAATAGATGCGCTAAAAGCGTATGAGCTAGTTGAGGCTTTGGAACTTGTAAAAAGTCTGCCTAAAGTAAAATTTAATGAGTCAGTTGATATTAGTATTAATCTAGGGGTTGATTCAAAGAAGTCTGATCAAAATGTGCGTGGATCCTCTTCATTACCCCATGGTATTGGTAAAACCGCAAAAGTTGCAGTCTTTGCTGATGGAGAAGATGCTGCCGATGCTAAGAAGGCTGGTGCCGAGATAGTTGGCTTTGAAGATTTAATTGCAGATGTTAAGAAAAACAAAGATCTAGATGCAGATGTAGTTATTGCTACACCAGAATGCATGCAAAAATTAGGAGCTCTTGGTAGAATACTTGGCCCTAAAAATCTCATGCCAAATCCTAAAGAAGGAACAGTCACTAAAAATGTAGCTGATGCAGTAAATAATGCTAAAAAAGGACAAGTTAGATATAAAACTGACAAGGCTGGAATTATACATACAACTGTAGGAAAGATAGATTTTGAAGCAAAAAAATTGGCTGAGAACATATATTTTCTGATTGATGACTTAATTAAAGCCAAACCATCCACAGCTAAAGGTAAATATATGAAAAATATTACAATATCCTCTACAATGGGACCCGGAATTAAGGTAGACTTAGCGACAGTTGTTGAGAGAAGAAGCTGATATGCCATTGAATTTAGAACAAAAAAAAGAATTAGTTAAAGAAGTGTCAGCTGTATTAGCTAATGCTGATACTGTTTTAACTGCAGATTATCGTGGTTTAACAGCAACACAATTAGGTGAGTTTAGAAAAATTGCGCGCAACCCAGGTATACATATTAAAATTGTAAAGAATAATATGTTAAAAATGGCTTTAAAAGACTCAGAATATTCCTCTGTTAGCGAAAAAGTATTTGGGCCTCAAATTCTAGCTACATCAAGTGATAATCCTGGTGAGTTTGCAAAGTTGGTCAAAAGATTCATTGATGATCATGAGAATATTGAATTGAAATCACTTGCATATAAAGGCAAGGAACTTGATTTAGTAGAGATAAAGAAATTAGCTGCATTACCAACTTATGATGAGGCAATCTCAAAGCTAATGTCAGTTATGCAAGCACCAATACAGAAATTAATGTCAACAATGATAGCGGTTCCAACAAAAGTAGTTAGAACTCTTGATGCAGTAAAAGAATCAAAGAATTAACAATAAATTCAATAGGAGAAGATAAGATGGCGGGAACAAACGATAAAATTTTAGACACAATATCTAATATGACTGTAATGGAAGTAGTAGATTTAATTTCAGAAATGGAAGAAAAGTTTGGAGTTACAGCAGCAGTAGCAGCAGCAGCACCAGCAGCAGCTGGCGGTGGCGAAGCAGCAGCATCAGAAGAAAAAACAGCTTTTGATATTTCTTTGGAAAGCTTCGGTGGTAACAAAGTTGCAGTTATTAAAGCAGCAAGAACAGTTACTGGACTTGGGTTAAAAGAAGCTAAAGAAAAAGTTGAAGCAGCTCCATGCATTTTAAAAGAAGGCGTAGATAAAGCCGAAGCCGAAGAATTTAAAAAGCAACTAGAGGAAGCAGGCGCAACTGTTGAGCTCAAGTAATAAACTTGCATAACGCATAATTTAAAAATTTATTTAGTAAGACATTACTAATTATTTGGCGTGTTCCAAAGGAAAAGCATTAATGAAATATAGTTATACAGCAAAAAAGAGAATAAGAAAAAATTTTGGTAAATTAGGTGATATTATACCTATACCTAATCTGATAGAACTTCAGGTTCTTTCATATAATAAGTTTTTAGGCAAAGATGCTTTAGGTAGACTAGATTATTCTAATTCAGCTCTAGATACTGTTTTCAAATCTGTATTCCCAATATATGATTATGCTAATAATTGTAAGCTTGAGTATAGTAAATATACGCTAGGTAAAGAAGAATTCTCAGAAGAAGAATGTAGGATAACTGGTAAGAGTTATTCTGTTCCTATTAAAGTTGACTTAAAACTTTCTATCAACATAGATCCAAAGTCTCCTGGCAAACTAGAAATATTTGAGAACAAAGAAGTATTCCTGGGTGATATGCCTATAATGACTAAGTTCGGTACATTTATCATAAATGGTACTGAAAGAGTTGTTGTCTCGCAATTACATAGATCACCTGGTGTATTTTTTGATCATGATCGTGGTAAAACACATGCCTCTGGCAAGTTATTATTTTCAGCGAGAGTAATACCTTATCGTGGATCTTGGTTAGATTTTGAGTTTGATCAAAAAGATATCATCTTTGCAAGAATTGATAGAAGAAGAAAGATAGCATCTACAATTATCTTAAGAGCCTTGGGATATGATACAAAACAAATCATAGATTTATTCTATGACAGTAATAAAATTACAGTCGTCAAAGATCAATTCTTTATTGAGCAAAAATTAGATGACCTGAAGGGTAGTATTGCCGCTTTCGATATTTTGCATGGCAAAAAAGTTATTGTAGCTAAAGGCAAAAGAATTAATATTCAGCATATAGAATTAGCCAAGAAAGCTAAAATGAAAAGTTTCCCAGTATCAAATGAGTTTCTGTGGGGAAAAAGAATTTCTAGCGATATTATAGATAAGAAAACTGGTGAGGTAATTTTATCTTGTAATCAGCAAGTCACACAAGAACTTGTCAACAGCATACTTGAAGCTGGGTTGAGTAAGTTTGAAATACTTCACACTAATGAGCTTGATAGAGGTCCATTTATTTGTAATACATTAGATGTGGATCCGACTATAGACCAAGATACTGCACTAATAGAAATATATCGTATGATGAGACCGGGTGAACCACCAACAAAAGACGCAGCATCAACGTTATTTACAAATTTATTTCAGTCAACTGATAGATATGATTTATCTGCGGTTGGTAGAATGAAATTTAATACTAGGGTTGGTAGAACAGAAACAGAAGGCGAGGGTGTTCTATCAAATGAAGATATTATAGATGTCTTAAAAACATTAGTTAATATCAGAAATGGTTATGATTCAGTTGATGACATTGACCATCTTGGTAATAGAAGAGTTAAATCTGTAGGGGAGATGGTTGAAAATGTATTTAGAATAGGATTAGTTAGAGTTGAGAAAGCAGTCAAGGAAAGGATGAGTACAATGGAGCTTGCCGAGAGACTTCAACCTAAAGATCTTGTTAATTCAAAACCTATCACAGCAACATTAAAAGAATTTTTTGGTACAAGTCAGTTATCACAATTCATGGATCAAAATAATCCTCTTGCTGAAATTACACACAAAAGAAGAATATCGGCTTTAGGCCCCGGTGGTTTAACAAGAGAAAGGGCTGGTTTTGAAGTCAGAGATGTACATCCAACACATTATGGTAGAGTTTGCCCTATAGAAACACCAGAGGGTCCAAATATCGGGCTAATTAATTCGCTCGCTACTTTTTCAAGAACTAATAATTATGGTTTTTTAGAAACTCCATATCGAGTAGTTGAGAAAAATAAGGTCAAGAGTGAGATACAGTGGTTATCTGCTATCGAGGAAAGCAAATATGTAATTGCACAAGCAAATACAGAATTAGATAAAAATAGTAAAATAGTAGGAGATTTGATTTCTTGCAGAAACAATAATGAGTTTATTATTTCGTCACCTGAAAAAGTACAGTTGATGGATGTATCACCTAAACAAGTTGTCTCTGTTGCAGCTGCGCTAATACCATTTTTAGAACATGATGATGCGAATAGAGCACTCATGGGATCAAATATGCAAAGACAAGCAGTCCCAATCCTTAAACCAGAGAAGCCAATTGTAGGAACAGGTGTTGAAAAAACAGTTGCCATTGACTCTGGTGCTTCATTTACAGTTAAAAGAGGCGGGGTGGTAGACTATGTAGATGCATCAAGAATAATCGTTAATGTAAATGAAAAAGAAGTGTTAGATGAAGATGATACTGGTGTTGATATTTATACGTTAACTAAATACACAAGAACAAATCAGAATACTTGTATTAACCAAAAACCTCTTGTTAGCTCAGGCGACATTATCGAAAAAGGTGATGTGATAGCTGATGGCCCGTCTACAGACTTAGGAGAGCTAGCACTTGGTCAAAATATTCTTATAGCTTTTATGCCATGGAACGGATACAACTTTGAGGATTCTATTCTAGTATCAGAAAGAGTTGTTCAGGAAGATAGGTTTACATCTATACATATTGAAGAGCTTGAATGTGTAGCAAGAGACACAAAGCTTGGTTCCGAAGAGATTACATCTGATATACCTAATGTAAGCGAAAGTTTACTTAATAAGCTTGATGAATCTGGGATTGTATACGTTGGAGCCGAGGTTAAGGCTAGTGATATATTAGTTGGTAAAGTTACTCCGAAAGGAGAAAGCCAGCTCACTCCTGAAGAAAAATTATTAAGAGCAATTTTTGGTGAAAAAGCATCAGATGTGAAAGACACATCTTTGAAAGTGCCATCAGGAATGGACGGTACTGTAATAGACGTTAGGGTCTTCACAAGAGAAGGTATAGATAAAGATAAAAGATCTTTAGAAATACAAGAAGAAGCTATCAAAGAAGCTAGGAAGAATTTAGAGGATGAGCTAAGGATTAATCAAGAGAACCTTTATGCCAGAACTAGAAAGCTTCTAGTGAATAAACAAGTAACTAAAGCTCCTGGCAATATTAAGTCAGGAACAAAAGTAACAACATCATCTCTCGAAGATATAGATAATTCAGAATTATTTAAATTTACTTTAAAAACAGAATCTGGAAATATCGCTCTTGCAGCTATTTCAAATCAGTATGATAAATTATCAGAAAAATTTTCAGAAGATTTGCAAGAAATAACCCAAAAAATATCACAACATGATGATTTGGGGCCAGGTATACAGAAAAAAGTTAAGGTATATTTAGCGGTTAAAAGAACATTACAGCCAGGTGATAAAATGGCAGGTAGACATGGGAATAAAGGTGTGATTTCACAAATAGTTCCTGTTGAAGACATGCCTCATACCGCAGATGGTAGGCCGGTAGATGTGGTATTAAACCCACTAGGTGTCCCATCAAGAATGAATGTAGGACAAGTTCTTGAAACCCATCTTGGGTGGGCAGCAAAAGGTATTGGTTTTAAAATTGCTGAAATGGCTGATGATAAAACCCAACCAAAAAAACTTAGAAGTTATTTAGGAGAAGTTTATTCAGCATGCCCAGGATTTGAAAAACATGATTTAAAAAGTTTCTCGGATGAAGAAGTTAAAACATTAGCCAATAACCTAAGATCAGGAGTACCTATGGCTACTCCAGTATTTGATGGAGCATCAGAACAAGAAATTAAAGCCATGCTAGAGTTAGCAGATTTACCAATAAGCGGTCAAGCAGAGTTATTCGATGGAAGGACCGGAGAAATGTTTGATCGTCCGGTTACCATAGGATATATGTATATTATTAAATTGAACCACTTGGTTGATGATAAAATGCATGCTCGTTCTACTGGACCATATAGTTTAGTTACTCAGCAACCACTCGGAGGTAAAGCACAGTTTGGTGGGCAAAGATTTGGGGAAATGGAGGTTTGGGCATTACAAGCATATGGTGCAACTCATACTCTACAAGAAATGTTAACAGTGAAATCTGATGATGTGGCTGGAAGGAATCGTATATATAAAAATATAGTAGACGGTGACTTTACTTCGGAAGCGCATGTTCCAGAATCATTTAATGTTTTATTAAAAGAAATAAGATCTCTAGGTATCAATATAGACCTTGATCTAGAGAATAAAGAAACTTAAGGAGTTTATTATGAAAGACATGTTAAATTTGTTTAAAAAAACTACTAAAGAAGATAATTTTGATCATATTAAAATAACCTTAGCTTCGCCTGATTTAATGAGGTCTTGGTCTTATGGAGAAGTCCGTAAACCTGAGACAATTAACTATAGAACATTTAAGCCAGAAAGAGATGGTTTATTTTGTGCAAAAATATTTGGCCCTATCAAAGACTATGAATGCCTATGTGGAAAATATAAGAGATTAAAGCATAGAGGAGTAATTTGTGAAAAATGTGGTGTTGAAGTTACATTATCCAAGGTAAGAAGAGATCGGATGGGCCATATTGAATTGGCATCACCAGTTGCTCATATTTGGTATTTAAGGTCATTGCCATCTAGAATTGGATTAATGCTCGATATGACTTTGAGAGAAATTGAAAAAGCTCTCTATTTTGAGGCATATATTGTGATAGATGGAGGCTTAACTCCTCTAGAAAAAGGGCAGCTACTATCGGAAGATGGCTATCAACAAGCTGTAGCTGAATATGGTACTGATTTAAAAGTAGGCATGGGTGCTGAAGCTATCATGGAGTTATTACAAGAAATAGAGCTTAAAAAAACTTACGAGGATTTAAAAGATGAGATTGCTAATACAAAATCTCAGGCTAAAAACAAAAGAAACGTCAAACGTTTAAAGTTAATAGAGTCTTTTATTAAATCTGGGAATAAGCCTGAATGGATGATACTGAGCGTATTACCTGTATTACCACCTGACTTGAGACCCCTGGTTCCATTAGAAGGAGGAAGATTTGCAACTTCAGATTTAAATGACTTATACAGAAGAGTTATAAATCGAAATAACAGACTGAAGAGACTCTTGGAGCTCAAAGCACCAGAAATAATTGTAAGAAATGAAAAAAGAATGTTACAGGAATCAGTAGATGCTCTTCTTGATAATGGCAGAAGAGGCCGCGCAATTACTGGTACAAATAAAAGACCGCTTAAATCTCTTGCAGATATGATTAAAGGTAAAGGCGGAAGATTTAGACAAAATCTCTTAGGAAAAAGGGTTGACTATTCTGGTAGATCAGTAATTGTTGTTGGACCAACACTAAGATTACACCAATGTGGGATTCCAAAAAAGATGGCTTTAGAATTATTTAAGCCACACATTTTTGGTAAGCTACATCTCCGTGGTATTACAACCACAATTAAAGCTGCTAAAAAAGTTGTTGAAAAAGAAGGAGAAGAAGTTTGGGATATTCTTGATGAAATTATTAAGGAGTATCCGGTGATGCTAAACAGAGCCCCTACGCTTCACAGATTAGGTGTTCAAGCATTTGAACCTATTCTAATTGAAGGTAAGGCAATCCAACTTCATCCGCTGGTATGTGCAGCATTTAATGCTGATTTCGATGGTGACCAGATGGCTGTCCATGTGCCGTTATCATTAGAAGCACAAGTTGAGACCAGGGTATTAATGTTATCAAGTAACAATATTTTATCGCCTTCGAATGGAAGCCCGATAATTGTGCCATCACAAGATATTGTTTTAGGAATTTACTATATGTCTAGAGAAAAACCTAATGCCTTGGGTGAAGGAATGATTTTCAGCGATGTTGAAGAAGTTCACAGAGCATATCAGCAAAAAATTGTTAGCTTACAGGCAAAGATAAGAGTAAGAATTGAAATAAAAGAAAGTGAAGATGATGATTTGCCTGCGGTTCCTAAAATTGTCTCTACTACTGTTGGAAGAGCAGTTTTAGCTGAAATACTTCCGAAAAATATACCATTTACATATATAAATAAAGATTTAGATAAGAGAGCTATATCTGCATTATTCGATGCTTCTTATCGATTAGCAGGTCTTAAAGCAACAGTATTACTAGCCGATCAAATTATGTATACAGGCTTTAAATATTCTACAATTTCAGGAGTATCAGTTGGAGTTGACGATATGGTGATACCTCAACAAAAAGAAAAAATGGTTGTTTCAGCTGAAAAAGAAGTTACTGATATTGAGAAGCAGTATAATTCTGGTCTTCTTACATCTGGCGAGAGATACAATAAGGTTGTGGACATATGGTCACATACAAATGACCAAGTTTCTCAGGCCATGATGAAAGAATTGGGAGTAGAGAAGTCAAAAGTAAAAGGTGGCGGAGCAATCGAGCATAAGTCATTCAATTCCATTTACATGATGGCAGATTCTGGAGCCAGGGGTTCAGCAGCACAAATTAGACAATTATCTGGAATGAGGGGTTTAATGGCTAAGCCTGACGGGTCAATTATAGAAACACCTATTACAGCAAACTTTAGAGAAGGATTAAATGTGATGCAATATTTCATCTCAACTCATGGGGCAAGAAAAGGGTTGGCTGATACTGCACTAAAGACTGCTAACTCTGGATATTTAACTAGAAGACTTGTTGATGTATCTCAGGATTTAGTTGTAGTAGAAGATGATTGCGGTACTGAGTCTGGTATTTTAATGAAACCACTTATTGAAGGTGGAGATATTGTAGAACCATTAAGAGAAAGAGTTTTAGGAAGAACATTACTAAAAGACTTACATGTTTCGGATTCTGATAAACTGATACTTTCGAAAGGTACGCTTATAGATGAGAAGAATGTAGTTCTACTTGAAAAAAACGCTGTTGATGAAGTCTGGGTTAGGTCAGCAATTACCTGTGATACTAGACATGGAATATGCGCCAAATGTTATGGAAGAGATTTAGCAAAAGGTAGAGAAGTCTCCGCTGGTGAAGCAGTGGGCGTTGTAGCAGCTCAATCTATTGGGGAACCTGGTACTCAGTTAACAATGAGAACATTCCATATTGGTGGAGCAGCATCAAGATCTGTAGCAGCTAACAGTATTGAGGTTAAATCGAAAGGTACAGCCAAATATCACAATCTTAGTGTAGTCGCTAATACAAAAAAACATAATGTTGTAGTTTCTAGGTCTGGAGAATTAGGAATATTAGATGATAGTGGAAGAGAAAAAGAAAGATATAAGATTCCATATGGTTCTGTCATTACTATTAATGATGGAGAAAAAGTAGAAATGGGTCAAACAACTGCTACCTGGGATCCATATACTACTCCAATTATTACAGAAACAGCTGGTATAGTTAAATTTATTGATTTTGTTGAAGGAGTAAGTACTGAAAAAATTACAGATGACTTAACAGGCATATCTTCAATACTTATTAAAGATCAAAATAGTGTCTCATTTGATAAAAATTTAAAGCCTATGGTCACATTAGTGGATAGCAAAGGAAAAGATTTGAATATAACTAATTCAAGCTTACCAGCACACTACATATTACCATCAAAATCTAATGTATCTTTATCGGACGGTATGACCGTTGGTATTGGAGATACAATAGCTAGAACACCAAGAGAAACATCAGGGACAAGAGATATAACAGGTGGTCTACCTAGGGTTGCTGATTTATTTGAAGCTAGGATTCCAAAAGATAAAGCTGAGCTTGCCGAGATGACTGGCATTGTCTCGTTTGGAAAAGAGACAAAAGGAAAAAGAAGGTTAGAGATAACTTATACTAATCAAGATGGCATTGAGGACAAACACGTTCAAATGATATCAAAAACTAAACTCTTAAATGTATTTGAGGGAGCTAAGGTTGAAAAAGGTGAAATTATCTCAGAGGGAGCATTAGATCCTCATGATATTTTGAGATACAGAGGGGTAACTGAGTTAGCAGAGCATATCGTGAAAGAAGTTCAAGATGTTTATCGCCTGCAAGGTGTGGCTATTAATGATAAACATATTGAAGTAATTCTTAGACAGATGTTGAAGAAAGTAGAGATAGAGTCAGTAGGTGATGCAGACTTAATAGTTGGAGAGCAAATGGAAAAATCATCTATGCTAGAAATTATAGATGAGCTTTCATCGTCAAACCCAAATGCTGTGCTACCAACTTATAGACCTATTTTACTTGGTATTACTAAAGCATCTCTTGTTAATAACTCGTTCATATCTGCTGCGTCATTCCAAGAGACCACCAGAGTCTTAACAGATGCTGCCGTAAATGGTAAAAAAGACTTCTTGAGAGGTCTTAAAGAGAATGTTGTGGTTGGTAGGTTAATACCATGCGGTACGAGTCTGTCTACCAAGAGAAATGAGACTAAACAAGACAAAACTGCTCTAATTGAAAAAGAGCTAGCTGAAGAAATGACAGCTTATACAGAAAATAAGAATACAGCTACTGATGAAGAAACACAGGTAGATCCTACTTAAATGATTATTTCATCAAACCATTAGCTAAAAAGCTAAGGTTTGGTGAGATGTTTGTTGCAATATCTGCTTGACAGCTATATGCTGTGCGAATAGAATTTTTGAATTAAATTAAGAAAATATTATGACTACAATTAATCAGCTTGTTAGAAAGCCTAGAAGGGATAAAGTGTATAAAACGGCTGTCCCTGCATTAGAAGCCTGTCCTCAAAGAAGAGGAGTATGTACTCGTGTTTACACAACAACACCAAAAAAACCAAATTCTGCATTAAGAAAGGTAGCCAGGGTCAAACTAACAAATGGTCAAGAAGTAACATCATATATAGGTGGTGAAGGTCATAACTTACAAGAACATTCTGTTGTGATTATACGTGGCGGAAGAGTTAAGGATTTACCAGGTGTTCGATATCATGTTGTAAGAGGAAGCTTGGATACTCAGGGAGTAGAAAAACGTAAGCAAGGAAGATCAAAATATGGAACGAAAAAGCCAAAAGCTTAGATAATAATTATGCCTAGAAAAAAGACTATATTTAAAAAACACTTAAAGCCGGATCCTATCTTCAATAGTACTGTAGTTTCAAGATTTACAAATATGATTATGTCTGACGGCAAAAAAAGAACAGCTGAAAAAATAATTTATGCAGCTCTAGAGATAATGGGTGAAAAGAATAAAGCAGATCCATTGTCAATGATGGAAAAAGCTTTGCAAAATGTTAGTCCATCAGTTGAGGTTAAATCTAGAAGAGTTGGTGGGTCAAACTATCAAGTACCAGTTGAAGTTAATCCAAGGCGTAAATTATCTTTAGCTATGAGATGGATTTTAGATGCTGCGCTCAAAAGAAACGATAAGGCAATGAAGAATAAACTTGCATCAGAATTATTAGATGCATGTGAAGGCAAAGGCTCAGCAGTCAAGAAAAGAGAAGATGTTCATAAAATGGCGGAAGCTAACAAAGCTTTTGCACATTACAGGTGGTAATCAATGGCTAGAAAAACTCCAATAGAAAATTATAGAAATATCGGAATCATGGCACATATTGATGCCGGAAAAACTACTACTACTGAAAGAATACTATATTACACTGGTGTGTCTCATAAGATTGGTGAAGTTCATGATGGTGCTGCTACCATGGATTGGATGGAGCAAGAACAAGAAAGAGGTATTACTATTACATCGGCTGCAACAACATGTTTTTGGAGAGGAAGCGCTGCCCAATACCCTGAGCACAGGGTTAATATTATTGATACCCCTGGCCACGTAGATTTTACAATTGAAGTTGAGAGATCACTCAGAGTTCTAGATGGTGCTGTTGCTGTATTTTGTGCAGTAGGTGGAGTTGAGCCGCAGTCTGAAACAGTTTGGAGACAAGCTAATAAATATCAGGTACCAAGAATGGTATTTGTAAATAAAATGGATAGAGCAGGAGCAGACTACTTTAGAGTTGTTGAGCAAATAAAAACAAGACTTGGGTCAACACCAATCACTTTACAAGTACCTATAGGGGCAGAGGACCAGTTCAAAGGTGTTGTAGATTTACTGACAATGAAGGCAATAATCTGGGAAGAAGAGAATATGGGTATGAAATTTGAAACCCTTGATATTCCTTCAGACTTAGTAGAAAAATCAAATGAATTAAGAGAGCAACTATTAGAGACTGCAGCAGAAGCAAGCGAAGAACTTATGGACGAGTATCTTACTAATGGTGATTTACCGATAGAGAAGATTATAGAAGGATTAAGGATAAGGACTTTAGCTAATGAAATAGTTTTAGCACAATGTGGTACTGCATTTAAAAATAAAGGTGTTCAGACTATGCTTGATAATGTTATTAATTACATGCCATCACCTGTTGACGTACCTGCGATTAAAGGAATATTAGATGATAAAGATGAAACCCCTGCTGAGAGAAAATCATCAGATGATGAGCCATTTTCATCACTTGCATTCAAGATAGCAACTGACCCATTTGTAGGTTCACTAACATTCTTTAGAGTATATTCAGGGGTCCTTAAAGCTGGAGATTCAGTTTATAATGCAACCACTATGAAAAAAGAGAGAATTGGTAGAATATTATTAATGCATGCAAATTCAAAAGAAGATGTTAAAGAAGTTAGGGCTGGGGATATAGCTGCTGCAGTAGGACTAAAAACGGTGACTACTGGACATACTTTATGTACACCAGACTCAGTTATAACTTTAGAAAGAATGGAGTTTCCTGAACCAGTTATATCTATTGCAGTAGAGCCTAAAACAAAAGCAGACCAGGAGAAAATGGGATTAGCTTTAAGTAAGCTAGCACAAGAAGATCCATCTTTTAAAGTTGCAACAGATCAAGAGTCAAATCAAACAATAATTTCTGGTATGGGTGAACTACATCTTGAAATAATTGTTGATAGAATGAAAAGAGAGTTTTCTGTTGAAGCAAATGTAGGAAAACCGCAAGTTGCTTATAGAGAAACAATCAGAAAACCAATTGAACAAGAAGCAAAATATATTAAACAGAGTGGCGGTAGAGGTCAGTATGGCCATGTTTGGTTGAAACTAGAGCCACAAGAATCAGGCACAGGTTTTGAGTTTGTAAATGCAATAGTAGGTGGAGCAATACCAAGAGAATTTATTAATCCTGTCGAAAAAGGAATTATAGAGCAAATGGAGAATGGGGTAATTGGAGGGTTTCCAGTTGTTGATGTTAAAGTTACTTTATATGATGGTTCTTTCCATGATGTTGATTCGAGTGAAGTAGCATTTAAAGTTGCAGGCTCACAAGCTTTCAAAGAAGGGGCTAAAAAAGCAAAACCAGTAATTCTAGAGCCAGTTATGTCTGTCGAGGCAGTAACCCCAAAAGATTATTTAGGAGACGTTACTGGGGATCTTAATAGACGAAGAGGTATTGTACTTGGAATGGAAGATACTGTTATGGGTAATATAGTAAAAGCAGAAGTACCTTTGTCAGAAATGTTTGGCTACTCAACATCACTAAGATCAATGTCTCAAGGAAGAGCAACCTATACAATGGAATTTACTAAATATGCTGAACTACCATCAAGCGTAGCTGAAGCTTTAATACAACAGGCATCATAATGGTCACTAAGAAAGATACAATAAAAGCGACAGCTAAACCTAAAGCAACTACAAAAAAGAGTACAGCTGTTAAAACTACAGCGGCAAAGCCCAAGGCAACTGCTAAGAAAGCTACAGCAGCAAAACCTAAAGCAACAACTACTAAGAAAGCTGTAACAGCAAAATCTAAGGCTACAGCAGCAAAACCTAAGGCTACAGCAGCAAAATCAAAGCCAGCTTCTAAAAAAACTGCTGAGACTAAACCCTCAAAAAAGAAAAATACTCAGACAATTAGAATAAGACTTAAAACATTTGATCATAAACTTATAGATTTATCAGCTAAAGAGATTGTGGAGACAGCAAAAAGAACAGGAGCGAGGGTATTAGGACCTATACCGTTACCAACTAGAAAAGAGAGATTCACCATATTGGTATCTCCGCATGTTGATAAAGATGCTCGTGATCAATATGAAATTAGAACACATAAGAGGTTAATGGATATTGTAGAGCCTACTGATAAAACGGTAGACGCTTTAATGAAATTGGATCTCGCTGCTGGTGTTGATGTAAAAATAGAATTAAATTAGCATTTTTCTTTAAAAATCATACATAAAACACTGAATATGTGGTAAGATTCAGCACATTTTACGTATAAAACAGTGAAAATAACTAACTTTATCATTTTGAGGATAATAAAATGAGTATGGGTATTATAGGCCAGAAGGCCGGAATGACTAGAATATTTGATAGCACAGGCATATCTGTTCCAGTTACTGCAATCAGTGTACCTCCTAGTCTAATTACACAAATCAAAACTATGGATAAAGATGGTTACAAAGCCGTTCAAGTATCTTATGGTCAGAAAAAAGAATCAAAGATAAATAAAGCAGTTCTTGGACATTATAAAAAAGCTGCAGTGACACCTGGAAGGGGGTTGATGGAATTTAGGCTCAATGATAAGGAGATGGAAGGATTAGAAGTTGGAAAATCTATAGACTTAAGTGTATTTAAAGTTGGAGAACATGTAGACATTACTGGAACAACACTCGGTAAAGGTTTTCAAGGTGGTGTGAAGCGTCACCATTTCAAAACACAGGATGCTACACACGGTAACTCATTATCACATAGAGCTCATGGCGCTACAGGTCAATGTCAGGATCCAGGACGCGTATTCAAAGGAAAAAAAATGGCAGGCCAATTAGGCAATGTTAGAAATACAATTCAAAATTTAGTTATAGTCAAAATACTATTAGAAGAAAACACAATATTAGTAAAAGGATCAATCCCTGGTCATGATGGGTCAGATGTAATTATTAAGCCAACTAGAAAAAAATATATTGCAAGAGAAATTCTTACAATTGAAGAAGCAAAGTCACCAGTTGAAGAAATAAAATCTGAAGAACCTAAAGAAGCAGTTAAAGAAAAAAAATCTTCTGAAAATATCAAAGCAGAAGAAAAGAGTGAAGAGTAAAGATCATGGCTGCGATAAATTTAAATAAAATATTTAATAAAGAATTTAATGAGTCACTTGTTCATCAAGTTGCAACTGATTATATGTCAAATCAACGTTCTGGAACAAAAGCACAGAAAAATAGATCTGCTGTAAGTGGTGGTGGAGCTAAACCAAGACCTCAAAAAGGTTCGGGTAGAGCAAGAGCTGGAACAACAAGAGGACCAATTTGGAGAAAGGGTGGCGTTACGTTTGCTGCATCTCCAAAAGACTATAATAAAAAGATTAATAAAAAAATGTATAAAAATGCTATGAATTGTATTTTTTCTGAATTGAATAGAAAAGAACGCTTATTTTGTGTAGAAGATTTTAATGTTACAGAACCAAAAACAAAAGCTTTTTTAGCAGAATTAGCTAAATTAAAAATTACAAATACTCTTCTAATTGTTCAAGAGGGAAAAATAAATGTCTTCTTGGCAGGAAGAAATCTTAAAAATGTTGAAATAGTAAGCCCACATGGAGTCAACCCATATAATTTAATGAGATATGATAATGTCGTGATAGATTCAGCAATACTTGAGAATATACAGGGAATGACATCATGAGCAATGAAAGATTAATGAATATAATTGTCTCTCCAAGAATTTCTGAAAAGGCAACAGCAAAAGCAGACTTAGAAAAACAACATGTATTTTCTGTACTAAAAGATGCTAATAAATTAGAAGTTAAAAAAGCAGTGGAAATGATGTTTGAAGTTAAGGTTGAACAAGTACGTTTGCTTAATGTATCAGGCAAGCTCAAAAGAGTTGGAAGGAAGTTTGGAAAAACTAAAGACTGGAAAAAGGCATATGTGAAACTTAAAGATGGTTATGACATAAGCTATGGAGAATTAGAGGCTAAATAATGGCATTAATTAGATCAAAACCAACTTCCCCGGGAAGAAGATTTAGAGTAAAGGTTAGCAATCCTGACCTTCATAAAGGTAAGCCATGCGAATCATTAATCGCTAAGCTAAGTAAGACCGGTGGGAGAAATAATAAAGGTAGGATAACAACTAGGCATATCGGTGGTGGGCATAAGAGAAGTTATCGCATAATCGATTTCAAACGTGATAAAGATAATATTTCAGCTAGAGTTGAGAGACTTGAATATGATCCAAACAGAAATGCTCATATAGCTTTATTATTGTATATAGATGGAGAGCGTAGATACATTATTGCTCCTAAAAATCTCAAGGCTAATGACCCAGTAATATCAGGTAAAGATTCACCGATAGCAATTGGCAATTCGCTACCAATGAAAAATATTCCTGTTGGTACCCAGGTGCATTGTATAGAAATGAAACCTGGAAAAGGTGCACAGATTGCAAGAAGCGCTGGTACCTCGGCACAGATTGCAGCAATTGATGGTGAATATGTGACTATTAAATTAAGATCTGGAGAAATGAGAAAAATATTCTCTAATTGTAAAGCAACCATTGGTGAAGTTGGTAATAGTGAGTATAGTTTACAATCACATGGTAAAGCAGGTGCTAAGAGATGGTTGGGTATTAGACCAACAGTTAGGGGTGTAGCAATGAACCCAATTGATCATCCACATGGTGGTGGTGAAGGAAAAACATCTGGTGGTAGACATCCTGTATCTCCTTGGGGTACACCTACGAAAGGTTACAAAACAAGATCTAATAAGAGAACAGATAACATGATAGTTAGAAGAAGATCTAACAAGAAAAGGAAATAATTATGGCAAGATCACTTAAAAAAGGACCTTTTATTGACTATCATCTTCAAACTAAAGTTGATAAGGCGGTAGAGAATAATGACAAAAAACCAATTAAGACATGGTCAAGAAGATCTGTGATATCGCCAGATATGGTTGGCTTAACTATTGGAGTCCATAATGGAAAACAGCATGTACCTGTATATGTTAGTGAAAACATGGTTGGACATAAATTAGGCGAGTTTTCGCCAACAAGGTTATTCAAAGGACACTCAGGGGATAGAAAAGCTAAGGCTAAGTAAGATTATGGATACACGTGCAATATTAAAATATCAAAAGATTTCTGCTCAAAAAGCAAGACTTGTAGCCAATGTAGTTAGAGGTTTAAAGGTAGATAAAGCGATTGAATTTTTAAATTTCAATAATAAAAAGGCTTCTAGAATGATATTAAAGGTATTAGAATCAGCTGTGGCAAATGCTGAAAATAATAATTCTCATGATATTGATGATTTAATGGTAAAGAATATATTGGTGGATGAAGGACCTACGCAAAAAAGACATATGCCAAGAGCTCGCGGGAGAGTGAATGAAATTTTAAAAAGAAGTAGTCATATAACAGTGATTGTTTCAGATGGTAAAGAGGTTTAATTATGGGACAAAAAGTACATCCGCATGGTATTAGATTAGGGATAGCAACCGACTGGAATTCTAAATGGTATGCTAATGCTAAAGAATTCCCAAAATTCTTATTAGAAGATATTAAGGTTAGGGATTACCTGAAAGCAACACTTAAACATGCGTCTGTGAGTAGAATTTTAATTGAAAGGCCAACTAAGGAAGCAGTTGTAACTGTATTCTCATCTAGGCCCGGCATAGTAATTGGTAAAAAAGGTGAAGATATAGATAAATATAGAAATAAAATTTCATTAATCATGGGGTTACCAAAAAATAAAATAAAATTAAATGTTAAAGAGATAAGAAAACCAGAATTGGATGCTCATCTGGTTGCCGAAGGAATTGCTCAACAGTTAGAGAGAAGAATAATGTATAGGAGAGCCATGAAAAGAGCTGTAACTAATACTATTAGACTTGGTGCATTAGGAATTAAAGTTAATCTTGGTGGAAGATTAAATGGCGCAGAGATTGCAAGAAGTGAGTGGTATAGAGAAGGAAGAGTTCCTCTGCACACACTGAAAGCTAATATTGATTATGGTGTTGCTGAAGCAATGACAACTTATGGAATTATCGGTATTAAAGTCTGGATAAATCATGCAGATGATTCTGAAAATACTAAAGAATCACATAAGAAAATAAATAAGAATACTGCTAGCGGTAAATAAATATGTTACAACCAAAAAAAACTAAATATAGAAAACAACAGAAGGGTAAACTCAGAGGTTTTGCTACTTCTGGCGCTAAAGTAAGTTTTGGCGAATATGGCCTTAAAGCTATTACACGCGGTAGGGTAACTGCTAGACAAATAGAAGCTGCTAGGAGAGCAATGACTAGACATATTAAACGTGGTGGTAAAGTTTGGATCAGAATATTCCCAGATGTACCTATAACAAAAAAACCAGTTGAGGTAAGAATGGGTAAAGGTAAAGGTAATGTGGAATATTGGGTAGCGAAAATTACTCCAGGAAAAGTATTATATGAAATGGAAGGAGTAACTGAAGAAGTGGCAAGAGAAGCATTTAGACTTGCTGCCGCTAAATTACCAGTTATAACTACTTTCATAACAAGGGCAATAATGTAATGAATGCAAAAGAATATAGAGAAAAAACTAGCGCGGAACTAACAAAGGAACTAGAGGTATTAGTAAAGGAAAGATTTACGCTGCGTATACAAAGAGGAACAGGTTTAAATCCTAAGCCTCACCTATTTTCTATAAATAAAAAAAGCATAGCTAGAATTAAAACTATTTTAAATGAGAAAAAATTAGATGGAAAATAAAAAAGCAAAAATATTATTGGCTAAGGTGTTTAGCAATAAAATGGATAAATCTGCAACAGTAATAGTTGAGAGACAGATGAAACATCCAGTAAATGGAAAATTTATTAAAAGAACAAGTAAGCTTCATATTCATGATGAAAATAATGAGTGTGTGATCGGCGAACAGGTTCGCATACAACAAACGAAACCAATATCAAAAACAAAATTTTGGACATTGGTTAAGGAAGACTAGAGAAATATAATGATACAAATGCAAACTACATTAGTCTCAGCAGATAACAGCGGTGCGAAGAAGCTGATGTGTATAAAAGTATTGGGTGGCTCACATAGGAGATTTGCATCTATTGGCGATGTGATAAAAGTTTCTGTGAAAGATGCAATCCCTAAAGGTAAAGTTAAAAAAGGTGAAGTATATAATGCAGTGATAGTGAGAACTAAAAAAGCAATTAAAAGACCAGATGGGTCTGCTATAAGGTTTGATACGAATGCTGTAGTTTTACTGAATACTAAGTTAGAACCGCTTGGAACACGTATCTTTGGTCCTGTTACGAGAGAGTTAAGAGCATTAACATTTATGAAAATTGTTTCATTAGCTCCAGAGGTATTATGAATAAATTAAAGAAAGGTGATTCAGTAATTGTAATAGCTGGAAAAGATAAGGGTAAAAAAGGAGAGATTCTCAAAGTGATAGAGCCCAATAAGCTAATAATTTCAAATGTTAATCTTGCGAAGAAGCATGTGAAGCCAAATCCTAATAAAGCAGAGAGTGGAGGAATATTGGAGAAGGAGATGCCTATCCAAATCTCGAATGTAATGATTTTGAATCCAATTTCTAAAAAAGGTGACCGCGTCGGTATTAAAACATTAGAAAATGGTAAAAAAGTTAGAATATATAAATCTAGTAAAGAGGTTATAGATATTTAATATGAATACATATAATGAATTTTATAGAGATAATATTGTGCCAGCCTTAATGGAAACGTTAAAGGTAAAGTCGCCAATGAATGTCCCTAAACTAACAAAAATTACTCTAAATATGGGTCTTGGTTCTGCTGTCAGTGATAAGAAAGTTTTAGAATCTGCTCAGGCAGAATTGACTCAAATTAGTGGGCAAAAAGCAGTTCTAACCTATGCTAAGAAATCAATTGCAAACTTTAAATTAAGAGAGGGCATGCCTATTGGATGCAAGGTTACTCTTAGAAAAGAAAAAATGTATGATTTTTTTGAAAAACTTATTAAAATCTCTTTACCAAGAACACGTGACTTTAGAGGACTAAATCCTAACTCATTCGATGGTAGAGGTAATTATACTTTAGGTGTTAAGGAACATATTATTTTTCCTGAAATAGACTTCGATAGGATAGATAGAATTAAAGGGTTAGATATTACAATTACTACTAGCGCTAAAAATAATCAGGAGGCAATGGAACTTTTTAAGCAATTTAATTTTCCATTTAAATAATTATGGCTAAACTTTCAATAATTCAAAGAGAAAAAAAACGCGCAACATTAGTACTAAAATATGCTGCCAAAAGAGATGCTTTAAGAGAGCAATTAAGAAATCCAAATCTTGAGATGGAAGAATTATTACTGCTTAGAAAAAAATTACAAAAATTACCTGTAAATTCTGCGGCCACCAGACAGAGAAATAGATGTGCTCTAACTGGAAGACCTAGAGGAGTTTATAGAAAATTTGGCTTGGGAAGATCTAAGCTGAGAAAAGCTGCAATGAGGGGTGACATACCTGGTTTAACAAAGGCGAGTTGGTAACATTATGAGTATGAGCGATACAATAGCAGATTTGCTAACAAGAATAAGAAATGGACAAAGCGCTGAAAAAGAATCAGTAACTATGCCATTTTCAAAAATGAAACTTTCTATTTGCAAGGTTCTTGAAAATGAGGGCTATATAGATTCAACAGATGTATCTGGTGAAACTAAAAAAGAATTGACGGTGTCTTTAAAATATTACGAAGGGAAACCGGTAATAGAGAATATTAAAAGAATCAGCAAGCCCAGCTTGCGTATTTTCAAATCTGCAAAAGAAGTGCCTAATGTTAAAAATGGTTTAGGTATATGTATTGTCTCGACATCACATGGAGTGATGACAGATAGAGAAGCTCGAGAAAAGAATTATGGAGGCGAGATAATTTGTATTGTCTCATAAAAAAAAATGTCTAAAATAGCAAGAAAACCAATTCAAATACCAGATAATACTAAATTTATTGTCAGTGATAATTTAATTAATATTGAAGGGCCAATGGGAAAACTCTCTTTTGAGAAACATCCTAATATTACTGTTGAAATAGCTGAAGGTATTGCTCTTATAAATACTAAAGATGAAGCATGTGTACCGTTATCTGGAACTACAAGAGCCTTATTATCTAATATGGTTCATGGTGTTACCCATAACTGGGAAAAGAAATTAAAAATGATTGGAGTTGGTTATAGAGCAAAAGCTGATTTACAAAAATTAGAGCTCACAGTAGGTTTCTCTCATCCAGTTATTTATCCAGTACCCGAAGGATTGAAGATTGAAACACCTTCGCAAACCGAAATAGTTATTACAGGCATTGATAAGCAAAAAGTAGGGCAAGCTGCTGCAGAAATAAGAGCGTATAGACCTCCAGAGCCATATAAAGGAAAAGGTATTAGGTATGCAGATGAAGAAGTTATTAAAAAAGAGGCTAAGAAAAAATGATCCGTATAAATAAAAATAGCAAAGATTTACGATTGAGACGTGCTCGCAAATCAAGAGCTAAAATTAGCCAATCTAGCGAATATAGACTAAGCGTGTATAGATCTGTTAAGCACATATATGTGCAGCTACTGACTTCGAATGGTAGCAAGGTCCTTACGACTATTTCTACGAACCAGAAAAGTCTTAAAGCGAAAATTAAATCTAATAATATTGAGTCTTCAAAAATGATTGGAAAGTTAATGGCAGACTATATTAAAAAAGAGAAGATTGGAAAGATAGCATTTGACAGATCAGGGTATAGATACCATGGAAAAATTAAAGCTTTGGCTGATTCCATGCGTGAAAATGGAGTGAAGATATAATGGCATACGATGATAAAAAATCAGATTATATAGAAAAATTAGTTGCTGTGAATCGTACAGCTAAAGTTGTTAAAGGTGGTAGACAATTTAGTTTCACTGCTCTAACGGTTGTTGGTGATGGTAATGGAAGGATTGGATATGGTTATGGTAAGGCAAAAGAAGTGCCGATAGCTATTCAAAAAGCCATGGAAAAAGCTAAAAAGAGTATGGTAACAGTAGCTCTTAAAAATGGGACATTACATCATGAAGTAAAACATTCTCATGGTGCTGCTATCATTTTTATGAAACCAGCTGGAGAAGGTACGGGAGTTATTGCTGGTGGTGCTATGAGAGCTGTATTTGAAGCAACTGGTGTCCATAATGTTCTGGCGAAAAGTATTGGGTCAACTAACCCTATTAACGTTGTAAAGGCAACTGTTAAAGGCCTAGAATCCATGTTTTATCCTGCTTATGTAGCAGCAAAACGTGGTAAAAAAACGAGTGAGTTATAAGAATGGCTAAAAAAGATAAAAACACATTAACTGTTAAACAAACAAGAAGCTTGATTGGTAGCACAAAAAAACAAGTTGCGTCAATTAAAGGTTTGGGATTAAGAAGAATTAATCATGAGGTTACACTTATAGATACTCCGGAAATACGCGGAATGATTAGAGTTGTAAGACATATGGTGGAAATTAGTAATTGATAGGTAAAATGATGAGTAGTTTATTAAATGAAATAAAACCAAATAGCGATAGTAAATCCAATAAAAAAAGAGTTGGTAGAGGTGGCGCATCAGGGACTGGAAAAACTTGCGGAAGAGGACATAAAGGACAAAAAGCGAGAACAGGCGGGACGATTCGAATTGGTTTCGAGGGCGGACAAATGCCTTTACAAAGAAGGCTGCCAAAAGTTGGTTTTTCATCTCGTGTTAACCTCCTTGCCGCTGAACTGAAATATGATCATTTGGCTAAAGTTAAGGAAGATGAAGTAACAATTGAGTTATTGAAAAAATATAAATTAATAAAAACAAAAATACAGAAAGTAAAAATAATTGGTCCATGCACGATTAAGGAGAAAAAATCACTGAAAGGAATGGATTGCACTAAATCTGTAATGGAGTTTACTAAAAAGTAATTAAATATGTCTAAAACAGCAAATAATATGACAGGTGGTCTTGGTGGTTTAACAAAATCACTTGAGCTAAGACAAAGGATACTTTTTGTAGTATTCGCTCTAATAGTATTTAGACTAGGAAGCTTTATAACCTTACCTGGTATAGACCCCTCTGTAATGAAATTTTTATTTGAACAACAAAGAGGCAGTATACTTGATATGTTTAATATGTTTTCTGGTGGTTCCCTATCAAGAATGTCAGTATTTGCCCTCGGAGTGATGCCGTATATTTCAGCATCGATTATCATTCAGATGATGACGCATGTTTATGCTCCTTTAGTGCAGCTTAGAAAAGAAGGCGAAAGAGGAAGAAAAAAAATAACAAAGTATACTCGTTACTTTACCCTAGTACTTGCAGTAATGCAGTCTTTTGGTGTTTCATCGGCACTTCAAAATCAAAATACAGGTAATACTATATTAGTGCTGGACCCAGGATTTGCCTTTGTAGGGATTGCAGTCATAACTTTAGTTACTGGCACCATGTTCCTTGTATGGCTTGGAGAACAAATTACAGAAAGAGGAATTGGTAATGGGATATCAATATTAATATTTGCTGGTATTGTGGCAGGTCTACCATCAGCAATTGGTAACACAATTGAATTGGCAAGAAATGGTGAGTTGCAAGGATTTACGGTAATACTAATATTTTTATTAGTACTTTTAATTACAGCATTTGTTATCTTCATTGAGCGTGGCCAAAGAAAAATTCCAATAAACTATGCTAGAAAAATGCAAGGCAGAAAAATGTATGCTGCACAAAGTTCACATTTACCATTAAAAATTAATATGGCTGGAGTTATACCACCAATTTTTGCCTCAGCAATAATATTATTTCCTGCAACCATTGCGAGCTGGAGTGGAACAGGTAGCGAAGGAGGCATAGTGCAAAGCATAGCTTTATCTTTATCTCCAGGGCAACCGCTTTATATTTTACTTTACTCATTTGCAATTATATTCTTTTGCTATTTCTATACAGCACTTGTATTTAATGCTAGAGAGACTGCTGATAATCTTAAAAAGACAGGAGCATTTATTCCTGGAATCAGACCTGGAGAACAGACAGCTCAATATATTGATGATATAACTACTAAATTAACTACAATAGGAGCAATATACATAACAACAGTATGTTTATTACCAGAGTTTTTAATTTTATATTTTAATGTACCATTTTATTTTGGTGGGACATCACTTTTAATTGTAGTAATTGTTGTAATGGATTTAATGGCTCAGGTACAATCACATCTATTATCACATCAATATGAAGGGATGATGAAAAAAGCTAATTTAAAAGGTATTGGTGGAGGCATGAGGTAAAAATGAAAGTAAGAGCATCAGTAAAGAAATTATGTAGGAATTGTCGCGTAATTAGAAGGAATAGGGTTGTTAGAATTATCTGTAAAGACCCCCGACATAAGCAAAGACAGGGTTAAATAGGTTGTATTAAACACAAATGAAATATAAAATCATCGTTCGAGAGAAATAAATGGCTAGAATTGCAGGAATAAATTTACCAAACGGAAAGCATATATGGATTGCTTTGACCTCTATTTATGGAATAGGGCCAACTAGAGCAAACAAAATCTGTGCAGATTCAGGTGTTATCAGGACTAAAAAAGTAAATGATCTAGATGATAATGATCTGGAAACTTTAAGAAAGCATGTTGAAAAATATCAACTTGAGGGTGACTTAAGAAGAGAAACGTCAATAAACATTAAACGTCTTATGGATATTGGTTCATACAGAGGAATTAGGCACCGTAAAGGTTTACCTTTACGTGGTCAGAAGACTAAAAATAATAGCAGGACTAGGAAGGGACCTAGAAAACTCATAAAGGCTAAATAATATGGTAACTACTACTAAACCAAAAAAGAAAAAAGAAAAAAGAGTTGTTAACGAAGGAGTGGCACATATATATGCTTCTTTTAATAATACAATTATTACAATAACTGATAAGCAGGGAAATACATTATCTTGGGCAACTTCAGGTGGGTCTGGTTTCAGAGGTTCAAGAAAAAGCACTCCATTTGCAGCCCAAATAGCTGCCGAGAAGGCTGGAATAAAAGCTGCTGAGTTTGGTGTAAAGAGTTTAGAGGTTTTAGTTAAGGGTCCTGGACCAGGAAGAGATTCAGCTGTTAGAGCATTAAATAGTTCTGGGTATAAAATTACGAATATTACAGATATAACGCCTCTTCCACATAATGGATGTAGACCACCTAAAAAGAGGAGAGTGTAAATAATTATGGCTAAATATACTGGAGCTAAATGTAAATTAATGAGAAGAGAGGGAACAGATTTATTTTTGAAATCTGGGTCAAGATCTCTGGAAACTAAGTGTAACTTAGAAAAAAAACCTGGGCAAAAAGCCGATGCAAGGAGACCTAAAACTTCCGATTATTCACTGCAGCTGAGAGAGAAACAGAAGGTGAAGAGAATCTATGGCGTGCTGGAAAAACAATTCAGAAATTACTATAAAAAAGCTGCAAGTAAAAAAGGCTCTACAGGAGAAAACTTGCTTAATATGTTAGAATCACGGCTAGATAATGTTGTATATAGATTAGGCTTTGGAGCAACAAGATCAGAGTCTAGACAATTGGTAAATCATAAGAATATTCAAGTTAATGATTCAATAGTAAACATTGCTTCATATCAAGTTAGTCCAAAAGATAAAGTTTCTGTTAGAGAAAACAAGAAAGATCAACTCCGTATTAAATTAGCTATGAGTCTTGCGGAGACTCGAGGATTTAATGACTGGGTCGAAGTAGATGCTAAAAATCTCAAAGGCACATTTATAAGAACACCAGAACGTAAAGAACTACCTTCTGAAATAAATGAATCGTTAATTGTTGAATTATACTCAAAATAGGTGATACATGAATAATAATGACTTTCTAAAACCAAAATTAGTAGACATAGAGATGTTAAATACATCTCATGCAAAGATAACTATAGAGCCACTAGAGAGAGGCTTTGGTCATACACTAGGTAATGCACTCAGAAGAGTATTATTATCATCTTTGCCAGGGAGCGCTGTAACAGAGGTCTCTATTGAAAATATTTTACATGAATATAGTACAATCGAAGGTGTTCAAGAGGATGTTCTTGAGATATTACTAAATATAAAAAAACTAGCATTGGTTTTACATGAAAAAGACATGCTGGAAGTTACTTTAAAGAAAAAAGGTAAAGGCCCGGTTCTAGCTTCAGATATTACAGCAAATGCTGATTTAGAAATCAAAAACCCAGATTATTGTATAGCTAATATTACTAATGATAAGACAGAGCTTGTGATACATATGACAATTTCAAAAGGCAGAGGATATCAAGCTGCTCAAAAGAGAAAGTTTAACGAGTCTGAAGACCTAGGTATAGGAAAGATGCAGTTAGACGCTTCTTTTAGTCCTGTTGTTCAAGTTACTTATAATGTTGATACAGCTAGGGTTAAACAAAGAACTGATTTAGATAAGTTAATAATCGATCTAAAAACGAACGCGACGATTGAGCCTGAGGATGCAATTAGACAAGCTGGACAGATTTTAAGAGATCAATTATCAGTTTTCACTATTCTAGAAGTTAAAGAAGAAGCGGTCGAAGATTTAGATGCTCCACAAATTGACCCTGTTTTATTAAGACCTGTTGATGATTTAGAGTTAACAGTTAGATCAGCTAATTGCCTAAAAGCAGAAAATATTTACTATATAGGTGACTTAGTTCAAAGAAGTGAAAATGAATTATTAAAAACACCTAACTTAGGAAAAAAATCACTCACAGAAATTAAAGATGTTCTAGCTACGCATAGTTTATCACTTGGCATCAAGTTAGAAGGTTGGCCACCAAAAAGTATGGAAACAAGAACATGAGACATAGAAAAAGCGGCAGACAGTTAAATAGAAATGCTTCACATAGAAAAGCAATGTTTAAAAATATGTGCTTATCATTATTTGAATTTGAGAGAATAGAAACATCTGTGCCAAAAGCTAAAGAGCTTAGAAGGTTTGCTGAGCCATTAATAACACTAGCTAAGACTGATTCATTGATTAGACGAAGACTCGCCTATTCAAAGATTAGAAGCAAAAAGTTAGTTAAAAAATTATTCGAGGATTTAGGACCTAGGTTTAAAAATAGACCAGGTGGTTACCTAAGGATTCTTAAGTCAGGTTATAATCTTGGTGATGCATCTCCGCAAGCATATGTAGAGCTCACTGAAAAATCATCATCTAGTTAAGTAAGTTTATTTTTTAGAAATTTACCAGTATAGGATTTTTTATTTCTTGAGACATATTCTGGAGTACCTTCAGATACAATATGTCCTCCACCAATCCCACCTTCTGGGCCGAGATCAATTATCCAGTCCGCAGTTTTGATAACTTCTAAATTATGCTCTATGATTATCAACGTATTTCCTCGTTGTTTAAGTTTGTTTAATACTTTAAGTAACTTTGCTACATCATGAAAATGTAATCCTGTTGTAGGTTCGTCTAATACATACAATGTCTGGCCAGTATCTCTCTTAATTAATTCTTTCGCTAATTTTATCCTTTGAGCTTCACCACCTGATAGAGTGGTAGCATTCTGCCCAAGCTTTATATATGAAAGCCCAACCTCATTAATTATTTCTAACTTTCTGCTGATAACTGGAATATTAATAAAAAATTCAAGAGCTTCATGAACAGTGAAGTTCAAAATATCATTAATATTTTTAGTTTTGAATAGAATTTCTAAAGTTTCAGCATTATATCTTTTACCTTCGCACTTATCACATTTAACATATACATCAGATAAGAAATGCATTTCTACTTTTATAACACCATCACCTTGGCATGTTTCACATCTACCGCCTTTAACATTAAAACTAAACCTACCGGCTTTATAACCTCTTGACCTAGCCTCTTTTGTTTGTGTAAGCAGATCTCTTATATGTGTAAAAATACCCGTATAGGTTGCAGGATTTGATCTAGGAGTTCGTCCTATAGGGCTCTGATCAATTTCTATTATTTTATCAATATACTCTAAACCACTAACTTTATCGCAACCTGTTTGAGAATTATCTTTCTGTAGAAAATCATTATATACATAATTAAATAAAACATTATTTATTAAACTTGATTTTCCAGAACCCGAGACACCAGTTATACATGTCATTAGACCTATAGGTATGTCAACTCTTAAGTTTTTAAGATTGTTTGTTGTCGCATTATGTATGGACAATAATTTCTTAGGATTCATTTTTAACCTATCTTTTGGAACATCTATTTTCTTTTTACCAGACAAATATTCACCAGTTATAGAATTCTTGATACTGCTTATAGCCTCAGGTTTTCCCGCATAAACAATTTCCCCTCCTAAGTCTCCAGCGCCAGGACCAACATCAACAATATAATCAGAAGCAAGTATAGTATCTTCATCATGTTCTACAACAATTACCGTATTACCCAGGCCACGTAAGTGTGTCAGGGTTTGAAGTAATTTATCATTATCTCTTTGGTGCAATCCAATTGATGGTTCGTCAAGTATATACATCACTCCCACGAGACCAGAACCGATTTGGCTTGCTAGTCTAATCCTTTGTGCTTCACCACCTGACAAAGTTTCTGCACTCCTATCTAATGATAAATAATTTAGACCAACATTAACAAGAAAACTGAGTCTACTAGTAATTTCAGCAATAATTTTTGCTGATATTTCCTTTTTCATACCTTTAAGATTTAAATCATTAAAGAATTTGAGACATTCTTCAGTTGTAAAGGTGGTTATATCACTGATTGATTTATTTGATATAAATATATTTCTACTTTTTTCATTTAATCTTGTATTTGCACATTCACTACATTTATCGGTACTTAAATATTTAGATAACCTATCTCTGGTTGAATATGACCCAGTCTCATATTGTTTTTCATATTTTTTTATAATTCCATCCCAAATCTCTTCTTTAACAACAAAATCACTCTGATCTCTTTTTCTATAACCTCTTACATATTTCATTTTAATAAGTTCTTTTTTACTTCCATAAAATAAAATATCTTTAAAGCTTTGAGGTAATTTCCTATACTCTAAATCTAAGTTTATCTTATAATGCTCTGATAAACTTTTAAGCAATAAATGATAATACACACTTTTATTATCCCACCCATAAATTGCCCCATTAGTTAGACTCAGTTCTTGATTGACGATAATCTTATGAGGATCAAAAAATTCTCTGACCCCGAGACCATCGCATGCCCCGCAAGCACCCGCAGGACTATTAAATGAGAATAATTTTGGCTCTAATTCACCAATTGAATAACCGCAATGCGGACAGGAGTATTTTGTCGAAAAAATATCTTCTATCAAATCCTTTTCTTTATTAAGAATATAAACTATTCCATTAGAAATATTTGATGCAGTTTCTAAGGATTCAGTTATGCGTTGTTTATTATTATTATTCACATTTATTCTATCTACAACTAACTCGATATCATTTTTTTTCTTAGGGTTAATTAAGTGTTCGAGTAGATGTTTTGATATATCAGAGATTTCTACAATTTCATTATTTACCCTTATCCTTGCATACCCTTGTTGAGAGAATGATTGAATTAATTTTGCATGCTCACCTTTTTGTTTTTTTACTAATGGTGAGAGAACAAAAATATTTTTTTCATGGTATTTAGATAAAATTTTTGTAGTCATATCTGAGACAGACATAGCTTCTAGTTCATTTGAGTGTTCTGGGCATCGTGGAGTCCCGACTCGGGCATAGAGAAGCCGCAAATAGTCATATATTTCTGTTACAGTTCCCACTGTTGATCTAGGATTATGAGATGATGATTTTTGCTCTATTGATATTGCTGGTGATAACCCCTCTATAACATCAACATCAGGTTTATCCATCATAGATAAGAATTGCCTGGCATAAGATGACAAAGATTCCATGTAACGCCTTTGTCCTTCTGCAAAAATAGTATCAAAAGCTAGTGAAGACTTCCCTGAGCCTGATAATCCCGTAATTGTAACAAGCTTATTTCTAGGTATTTCTACGTTTATGTTTTTAAGGTTATGGGTTCGCGCACCCTTGACAAAAATATTCTTTTTCATGCTAGAGAAATCATATCATCAAATACTATTAATTAATATCTACTACCTGTCGGTACCTAATTCACCATCATTTTTTAAAGCCTCTTTTTTGGTGACACCTCGTATAAGTAATATTTATGACCAGTAAACCGCTTATTTTTCCATTGGTCACTAAACTATTATTATGATTTAAATATGCTTAAGAATGAACGAAAAATGTACAAAACATACTCTTTGAGTGGAATTATTCCTATTCGTGAGATAGTATTTAAGTTATAGTTAAGTCCTTATAGTAAATTATACAGAAGAGAGTTTATGTCAGTAAATAAAGTAATATTGTTGGGTAGGGTTGGCGCTGATCCTGAAGTCAAGGTAATGCCAAGTGGCAATGCAGTTCTCAATCTATCGTTAGCAACAAATAGAAAATTCAAAAATCAAGAATCTGGAGCATATGAGGATAAAACAGAATGGCATAGAGTGGTGTTCTTCAATAAACCTGCTGAGACAATTGGGCAATATGTTAAGAAAGGCCAACAACTTTATGTTGAAGGTAGATTGCAAACTCGAAAATGGCAAGATAAAGATGGTATAGAAAAATATTCAACGGATATAATTTCTGATAACTTTACTTTTATTGGTTCTAAATCTGACTCTGGTGATAGTGCTCAATATAATAATCAGTCACGAAGCAATGATGATTTTAATCAAGGCTCTGCTGCCCAACATGATGATGATGTACCCTTCTAGAGTAAATGCTCGAAAATAAAAAATTTTTTATAAAGACTCATGGTTGTCAAATGAATGAATATGATTCAGACAAACTAACTGATGTTTTAAGAGTTAACTTAAAAATGGTTGAAACCAAAAACCCTGGCAGCGCGGATCTTCTGCTTTTGAATACCTGTTCGATTCGTGAAAAAGCCCAAGAAAAAGTTTTTCATCAGTTAGGAAGATGGAAAAAGCTAAAAGATAAAAAACCAGGCATGTTAATAGCTGTTGGCGGATGCGTTGCCTCTCAAGAAGGTAAAAGCATCAGATCAAGAGCGCCTTCAGTAGATATTATTTTTGGACCACAAACAATTCATAGAATTCCTAAAATGATTAAAGATTTATATACTTTTGATCTTAAAAGTGCGGTGGATATCAGTTTTCCAGAGATTGAAAAATTTGATTATTTACCTATTTCGGATAAGAAAGCTCCATCAGCTTATATTTCTATTATGGAGGGTTGTAGCAAATATTGTACTTTCTGCGTTGTACCTTACACAAGAGGAGAAGAATTTAATAGAGGGTTTGATGATATTATCAATGAAGCTATGAAGTTATCTTCTCAAGGGGCTAGAGAAATTATTTTATTAGGACAGAATGTTAATGCATATAAGTCAATTGATCATAATGGTAATCCTGTTAGCCTTTCAGACTTGATTAGATATATTTCTCATATTGATGGCATAGAAAGAATTCGTTATACAACGTCTCACCCAATAGATTTTTCTCAAGATTTAATAAATGAGTATAATAATAACAAGTTAGCTAATAATCTACATTTACCTATTCAGTCTGGCTCGGACTTAATTCTTTCCAAGATGAAAAGGAAACATACAGTGCTCGAGTATAAAAGCATCATTAAAAAAGTTAGAAACATTAGACCAGATATACATCTATCTTCTGATTTTATTATAGGATATCCCGGTGAATCTGATTATGAATTTCAAAAAACTCTAGACTTTATTGAAGAATTAAACTTTAGTGATGCATATAGCTTTATTTATAGCCCTAGACCAGGCACCCCCGCAGCGCAAGAGATGGATTATATATCAGACACAATTAAATCTGATAGACTTAAAGAACTAAAAGATTTAATTAAACATCAGTCGAATTGTTATTCTGAGAAAATGCTTGGGAAAACAGAAAAAGTGCTTGTCGAAGGTCTTTCTCGGAAAAGGAATAATGAAGTTTTTGGAAGAACTGATAACAATAAGGTAATTAATTTCCCTGGAAATGAAGAATTAATTAGTAAATTAGTAGATGTTCGCATTGATGAAATAAGGGCAAATACATTGCATGGAACTTGTTTAAACATTAAATGATAAAAAAAATTAATACATGGAGCCTATAAGATTTTGACTGAAAAAATCACCAGCCAAAATTTATTATTACAACCTCAGGATAATCAGAGGTTATCTAATTTATGTGGATTACTAGATGAAAATCTAAGGCAGATAGAAACATATATGTCGGTAGAGATATCAAATAGAGGAAATTCATTTATTATTAAAGGTGATAAACAAAATGTACCTTTAACATCAAGTCTGATTGAAAAATTATATTTAATTTCAGCTGAAGAAGAATTAACCTCTAAGCAACTTCATATGTATATGAATAATACAAGCGACGGCACTCAAAGTACAAAAGATAAGATTGTTTCTGATCCAGATGATATTTCTATAAAATGTAAAAAAATTACTATTAGGCCCAAATCAAAATCACAACAAGAGTATGTTAAAGCTATAATGGATAATGATTTAACATTTGGCATAGGTTCAGCGGGTACCGGTAAGACATATCTTGCAGTAGCTTGTGCTATATATTTTTTAGAGAAAGATTTAGTTAAAAAGATATTTTTAGTAAGACCTGCGATTGAAGCAGGTGAGAAATTAGGGTTTTTGCCAGGCGATTTATCTGAAAAAGTGAATCCATACTTACAACCAATATATGATGCGCTTGATGACGTCATAGGTGCCGAGAGAGTAAATAAGCTTATAGAGAAAAAAGTTATAGAAATAGCGCCACTAGCTTATATGCGAGGTAGGACATTGAACGATGCATTTATAATACTAGATGAAGGTCAGAATACTACTATTGCGCAAATGGAAATGTTTTTAACTAGAATAGGATTCGGGTCAAAGGCTGTTGTAACCGGTGATACAAGCCAGATAGATTTACCCAGAGATTCTAGATCAGGTCTAAAAGACTGTTTGGAGTTTATGCCTAAGATTAATGGGGCGCATATCACAAAATTTAAACCAAACGATGTAATGAGACATAAAATTGTTAAAGATATAATCAAAGAATATGATAGAAGAAAAAAATAACTTATTAACTATTCAAATCACTAAAGATAAGTTATTGGATTATATACCAGATAATATTAAAATTAAAAAATGGGCGACAGTGGCGTTTGAAACAAAGAGAGACTCTCTAGTAATAATTAAAATAGCTCATAAAGATGAAATAATGAAATTGAATAAATTTTTTTTTAAAAAAAATAAGCCAACAAATGTCTTATCTTTTCCTAATAATTCTATCGTTAAAACAGGAGAATTTATTTTAGGTGATATCATTATTTGCCCAGAAATTATTAATAATGAATCTAAAACATATAATATAGATAGACAAAATAGGTGGGCACATATGATTATTCACTCTATGCTTCATTTACAGGGCTATACTCATGATTTAGATAAACATCAAGTCATAATGGAAAACAGGGAAAAAAAACTGATGAACTTACTAGGATATTCGGATCCATATTATGCAAATTAAAAATAAATGGCTATCTAAGATTTCCGGACTTTTAAAGGACTCCCCTAAAGCGAAAACTGATTTACTGGATGTCTTGAAAAGTGCAGTTCATAATGGGCTTCTCGATAATGAATCTTTAAAAATGATTGAAGGTGTTTTTAAAGTATCTGAAGTGCAAGTACGAGATATAATGATACCTCGACCTCATATGATAGTGATAGATATAGCCGATAAAATTGATGAAATTGTGAAAAAGGTTGCTTCATCTGGTCATTCAAGATTTCCAGTGATTGATGATAATCGCGATGAAATAATCGGAGTGCTACTTGCAAAAGATCTGCTTAAGAAATCAATTAAAGATGATAACGATGGTATAGATTTACATGAATTACTTAGATCAGCAGTTTTTATTCCAGAAAGCAAAAGATTGAATATTCTTTTAAATGAATTTAAGTCAAGTAGGAATCATATTGCAATTGTTATTGATGAGCATGGTGGTGTTTCAGGACTTGTAACCATTGAAGATGTTATTGAAGAAATTGTTGGAGAAATTGATGATGAGCATGACAAGAAAACTGAATCAAACATTATTGCCCAAAGCCATGATGATTATATTATAGACGCACTTACAACTCTTGACGAGTTTAATTCATACTTTCTAACTGACTTTAGTGATGATGTAGAAACAATTGGAGGATATTTAGTCAATAAATTCGAGAGAGTCCCTTTAAAGGGGGAGATTATTGTAATCTCTAACTTTTTATTTAAAATATTATCTGCTGATTCTAGAACTATCAAAAGAGTAAAGTTAAGCAAAAAAATATAGATTAAGAGAAACTTATAAAAATTAATCAATACATACTTATCATTATTTCAGGATTATTATATACATCTGCTTTCTCTCCTATTGATTTCAAAGCTGGAATATTTTTTTCATTATCAATATTATATTTTGTATTATTATCTTGTGAGAGAAAACAAAGTATAATTTTATCCTTCATCTATGGAATCACTATTTTTACTTCAGGAGTATCATGGGTATTCTTTAGCGTATATTATTATGGCGGAGGGAGCCTTATCATAGCTCTTTTAATAACCATGATATTAGTTATTTTTTTATCATTAATAATTACCCCACTTGGATTGGTTATAAATAAAAATTATAAAGATCAATCTTTTGTTACATTATTGATAATTCCATCTATATGGGTTCTCCTAGAAATTTTTAGATCTATAATATTTGGAGGCTTTCCTTGGTTAATTGCTGGTTATAGCCAAGAGGGTACAATATTTAATGTGATTTACCCTATAACAGGGAGCTATTCTGTAAGCTTTGTAATATGTACTATATCTTTAATTATTGCATTATTACTTAGAGAGAAACTAAGTACTTCTAATATAAAAAATGTATTTATTATGACGATATGTTTTACTTTCCTATATTTCTATAGTCCTACATGGTCAATTGATAAAGAAGATTTTATGAAAGTTAGTATACTCCAGCCTAACATTAATATAGGAACAAAATATGATGATGAAAAAATTAGTCTTATTAAACAAAAATATATCAATCTCATTTCGGAGAACTCTATAAATAAGACTATTATCTTGCCTGAAACTGCAATCCCATTGATTTACGAGAGAGACAAAAGTTTTTATCAATCCATGCGTTCATCTGAAGATATTAATATAATATCTGGAGTATTTCACAAAAATACCGATAAAAATAAGATATATAATAGCATAGTTGTTTTGAATGAAGATGAGCAAATCTATGATAAAAGACACTTAGTCCCTTTTGGCGAATACACACCTATCAAAATAATTTTTGATTATTTATCGAAGAAATTAAATATACCTATGTCAAATCTCTCTCATGGAGATTTAAAGCAAAAGGCATTTGTAGTAGATAATATTATTATGCATCCATTAATATGTTATGAGATTGCTTACCCACAATTAATCAATATGGGCAATGATTATAGTCTTATTATAAATGTCAGTAATGATGCATGGTTTGGAGACACATTTGCCCCTCATCAACATTTACAAATCGCTCGATTAAGGGCATTAGAGGCAGCTCACCCAGTTATAAGGGCCGCAAATACAGGTATATCTGCTATTATTAATAAAAATGGATTAGCTGTTAAAAATATAAGCTTAAATACTGAAGGCATTATAAATGGTGAAGTATATCCATCAAAGGGCATTAGCCCATATATGCGTTTTGGTGATTATCCCATTTTGATGTTAATATTCTCAATTATGTTAGTTTATTGCAGAAGCTATAGAAAATATGACTAAAGATTATAATCCAAAAGAAATTGAGAGCAGTATACAAAAATTTTGGGAAAAGAATAACTCTTTCAAAACAGATTTTAGCACCGCTGAGAATAAGTTTTATTGTTTAAGTATGTTTCCATACCCTAGTGGAAAACTACATATTGGGCATGTAAGAAACTATACAATCGGTGACGTGATATCAAGATCGCAAAGAATGAGAGGAAAGAATGTATTTCAGCCAATGGGCTGGGATGCTTTTGGATTACCTGCAGAGAATGCGGCTATAGCAAATAAGATTCATCCAAGGGAATGGACAAAGAAGAATATAAATCATATGAGAGATCAGCTTAAGAGGCTTGGTTATGCATATGATTGGGGAAATGAAATATCTACTGCAGACCCGAAGTATTATAAATGGGAGCAATGGTTTTTCATAAAATTATTAGAGAAGAATTTAGTCTATAAAAAGAAATCAGAAGTTAATTGGGACCCAGTTGATAAAACTGTCTTGGCAAATGAACAAGTTGTTGATGGAAAAGGATGGCGGTCAGGAGCAATTGTTGAAAGAAGGGAAATCCCTCAATGGTTTTTGAAAATAACTGATTATTCAGATGAACTACTAGATAGTCTAGAAGATATGAATGGTTGGCCAAATTCTGTAAAAATGATGCAAAAAAACTGGATTGGTAAATCTGAAGGAGCATTAGTTAAGTTTAAAATATCTAATAGTGATGATATTTTGGAAATTTATACTACTAGAGTAGATACAATTTTTGGTGTAAGTTTTTTAGCACTATCACCAAATCATGACATATTAGAAAATCAAAAAAAATATAATTCTGACTTAGAGAAATTTATAGAAAAATGTAAAAACCTAAAACTTTCAGAAGAGGCAATAAGTTCGGTTGATAAAGAAGGTGTTGATACTGGTCTGACGGCAACAAACCCTTTGGATGGTTCTGTAATACCTATCTGGGCAGCCAACTATGTGTTATCTGATTATGGGACAGGATGTGTTATGTGTGTTCCTGGTCATGATTTAAGGGACAACGAGTTCGCGAATAAATATAATTTACCTATTATCAATGTAATTGCCTCTAAAGAGAGTGATGATATTTATACCGGCGAAGGAGTTTTGATTAATTCAGGCAAATACACAAATCTTAAATCAGAGATAGCAAAGCGCGATATACTAAAGGATTTAGCAAAAATAGAAGCTGGCGTTTCAAAGATAAATTATAGATTAAGAGATTGGGGTATATCAAGACAAAGATACTGGGGCTGTCCAATTCCAGTATTTTATCATGAAGATGGAACTGTTTATCCTGTACCGGATGACCAATTACCCGTTTTACTACCAGATGATATTGATTTTACGAAAGATGGTAACCCATTAGAAAATCATCCAACATGGAAATACATAAAGTGCCCGTACACTGGTAAAAATGCTATAAGAGAAACAGATACTTTTGATACTTTTTTTGAGTCATCATGGTACTACCTAAGATTTCTATCACCAGACTATCAAAAAAGCTTATTAGACCAATCAAAAAAAGAATGGCTCCCTGTTGATCAATATATCGGTGGAATAGAACATGCAATCTTGCATTTACTATATGCAAGATTCTTTCATAAGCTAATGAGAGATATTGGAATTATAGATAGTTCTGAACCTTTCTCATCATTATTATCACAAGGGATGGTGTTACAGGATGGAGTGAAGATGTCTAAGTCAAAAGGTAACACAATTGACCCTGACGATATTATTAATAAATATGGTGCTGATACAGTTAGACTCTTCATTATGTTTTCTGCCCCTCCAGAACAGAGCCTGGAATGGTCAGATTCAGCTATAGAGGGATCACATAAGTTTTTAAAGAGATTATGGTCATTATGTTTCATGGTGATTGATAATAAGCATATAAAGAACCCTAATTCAGAAAAAGCCAGTAATATGAGAACAAAAATACATAAAACAATCAAAAAGTTTACGCATGATATTTTTGAAAGAAATAGTTTCAATACCGCAATTGCATCCTCAATGGAGTTATTAAATGAAATGATTAAATATAATCAAAGCAAAGAGTTTGATAATGAAATATTGTTAGAAGGGGTTACAAGTCTTCTTAAGATGCTCTCCCCAATTACTCCTCATATTTGTCAGGAGTTATGGAATAATCTTGATAAAAATTCTTCCCTAATGGATGAGTCTTGGCCAAAAGTTGACAATGATGCATTAGTAGAATCTAAAAAAGAGATTATAGTTCAAATCAATGGTAAACTTAGAGGTAAGGTTACTATTGAAACTGGCCAAAATGAAGAAGAAGTAAATTCCATAGTTTATCTAGATGAGAAAATCCAAGTCTATCTTAAGGATAGTGATGTTAAGAAAATAATCTATATAAAAAATAAATTAATTAATTATGTCGTATAAAAAATGAAACTAAATTATTTAAACATCATAGTTCTTTCGATATCTATCGTATTATCTTCATGCGGATATTCTATGCGTGGCTCATTAGACATACCCTCATCTATTGAAACTGTATCTGTTATCTCTAATGAATATAGTGAATTAGTTAATATTTTAAATTCATCCCTAGTCTTATCCAAAATAGAACTATCATCGTCTAAAACAGATAATATTTATAGGATAAACTTAATCTCAGAAAAGTTTAATCGGAGACAATTATCGATTAATATTTCTGGAAGGGTTAATGAATATGAGCTGATATATAATGTTGACTTTGAATTACAAGCGCCAAATGGAAAACCAATTAGTGAAAGGATAACTTTATATCGTGATTATTCATTTGATGAAAATAATGTAATGGGTAACACTGATAGAGAAGATTATATAAAGAAAGATATGATGTCTACTGCCTCGACATTAATTTTCAATAAATTGAAAGCATTAACGAATAATTAGTAACTAAGTTTTGTAAACCATATCATATGGTGATGGTCTGGTTTTATCATGAATAGACATTCTATACTCAACGAATTTGCTTAAATCTTCAAAATGCATAAAAGGGTTTCCGGTTATTTGTTCTTTTATCGTTGACTCTCTCTTAACAGAATAATCATGCCCGGGCAATATGATTGTGTCTTTGTCTAAAGTTTCCTTAAGATTTTTTAATGAATTAAACATTTCCTCGGGGTTTCCGCCGTGTAAATCACATCTTCCACAACCAAAAACAAAAAGAGTATCTCCGGCTACTAGTTTATTTCCGACATAATAACAGGTTGATCCGGGTGTATGACCAGGTGTATGTATTGATTTAATATTTGTTGAACCCAGCCTGATGATATCACCACCATGGTTTATTACAAAATTATCATATTTTTTCCCCCAAAAATCTTTCTCCTTATTATTTAAGAATATTTCAATATCATATATTTTTAATATTTCATCAACTGAATTTATATGGTCATGATGACTATGGGTTAAAAGTATTTTTTTAAGTATTAATTCATTATTTTTAATATAGTCTTTTACAATAGATATATCCCATGCAGGATCTATTATTGCAGTTTGACGTGTTTCTAGATCAGTTATAAGATAAATCAGATTTTGCATTGGACCGACGTCAAACGTTTTAACTGTATATGACTGTTTTATTGGTTGCATCATCATCCTCAATTATGTAATACTTTAATCTATTAAAAATTAACCCTTATTTAATATTATGACAGAGATAGTTTTAAAACCAGAATTAATTAAAGGTCTTCAAAAAGTTTTGGTAGATTATGAACCAGAAAATGAGGATCCTATTTTAGCAGCACAGTATCTTTCTGCAGTTGTCGGATCTATTGTTGCTACATCAGGTATACCTGAAAAAGACCAAGATGATATTTTGAATCAACTGATAGATTTTATTAAATATGTTTATGGAGAGCAACGTAAAGCAGGAACAAGCCCTATGAATGCTCCAGAAACAACCGATCCTCAGTCTGCTCCAGATGCTTTCGGGAAATGGACTCCTAAGTAGTTTCTTGAGTGATTTCTCTTATCAGGTCTAGGCCAAAATACACCAATCCAGTGTATAGTTGTAGTAGGTCAGCACCTGAATTTAGTTTTTCAACAGCTCCCTCTTTTGAGGTAATACCACCAGCACCTATTATAATAATATCGTCTTTAACCATACTTTTTATGTCTTTAATTATTGTATTTGATTTTTTATAAAGGGGTTTCCCACTAACGCCACCCATGCTTTCATGAAAACTTTTATCTGAGAGAGAGTTTTTATCTATAGTTGTATTTGTTGCAATTACACCATCTATTTCATAATCCAGCATTTGTTTACATAGAATTTCTAAATCATCATATTGAATATCTGGAGATATTTTCAATACCAAAGGAACCTTTTTTTGATATTTTTTGCTTAATTCTGTATGTGTTTTTTTTATTTCATGAAGAAATTTATTCAAGAAATTATCAGAATGTAATTCTCTTAATCTAGATGTATTTGGCGAAGATATATTTAATGTTATATAGTCAGCTAAAACAAATATTTCCTTCATACAGTATTGATAGTCTTCATGAGCTAACTCTATTGGAGTATCACTATTTTTACCTATATTAATTCCTATAGGTTGGTTTCTCTCTATCAACTTTAAATTATTTTTTAAGTATTGAACTCCTTTATTATTGAAACCAAGATGGTTTATTATTGCAGTATCTTTAACCGACCTGAAGATTCTTGGCTTACTATTGCCATACTGAGCTTTAGGAGTAACGGTTCCCAACTCAATAAAACCCATACCTATATTGTTATCAAAGTTTAGATAGTCTCCATTTTTATCAAAACCAGCCGCTAAACCAAGTTTATTAGGGAAGTTTAATCCCATAAATTTATTTGTCACATCAACTCTGTTTGTTATAAATATATTTTTTAGCCATGACTTATATATAAATTCTGCTGTATTTAAAGTAAATGTATGTGCGGTTTCAGCAGGCAACATAAAAATTAGATTTTTATATAGATTAAAAAAAGTTTTTGATAATTTCATATTTACAATTGAGAATGATAATCATTGTTATATTAACTAGTTTAACATAATAATATTGACACTTATTGGTATTAAATTTAGAATGATTCTAAATAGTTTTTTAATACATGTTAAAGACTATTTTAGAATATTTATTGAATAATAAGGAGAAATATTATGGGATTAAAAGGTTCAAAAACAGAACAAAATCTTAAAGATGCATTTGCTGGTGAGTCACAGGCTAACAGAAGATATCTTTATTTCGCGGCAAAAGCTGATGTTGAAGGACAGAATGATGTAGCATCTGTATTTAGATCAACAGCAGAAGGTGAAACTGGTCACGCACATGGTCATTTAGAATACTTGGAGAAAGAGTGTGGTGATCCAGCTACTGGCGAGCCTATAGGTAGTAGCGAAATGAATCTTAAAGCTGCAATCGCTGGCGAAACCCATGAGTATACAGATATGTATCCTGGCATGGCAAAATCTGCTAGGGATGAAGGTTTTGATGAGATAGCAGATTGGTTTGAAACACTTGCAAAAGCTGAGCGTTCACATGCCAATAGATTTACTAAAGCATTAGAATCAATATCATAAATATCACTTGTCCCCTTAATTATGATTGAGGGGACATTTTAGATAAACTTATCAATCATGGAGAATAGAATGGAAGGTGGGTTACAAAAACCAACAAGATTTAGTATTGATTGGAAAAATAAAGACTACTTAAATGAAGAGTTATTTGAAGAGGAGTTAAGAAGGGTGTCTGATCATTGTCATGGATGCCGAAGATGTGTGAGCCTATGTAACTCTTTTCCTACTTTATTTGATTTAATAGATGAATCAAAAACATTCGAAGTTGATGGAGTTACATATGATGAATTTAATAAAGTCATAGATCATTGCTATCTTTGTGATTTATGTTATTTGACCAAATGTCCATATGTACCGCCACATGAATGGGCTATAGATTTTCCTCATTTAATGTTGAGAGGAAAAGCTATCAAACATAGTAAATTAAAAACCTCAATTAGAGATAGAATTTTAACATCTACAGATATGCTTGGGAAACTAGGATCTCGAAAATTAATAGCTCCAATCATAAATTATTTTAACCAGATAAAAATATTTAGAGTATTACTTGAAAAAATATTACGCATTCATAGAAATGCTAAGCTTCCAAAGTTTTCTTCCTATACTGCAAAATCCAAATATAAAAATATCTTAAATGAGACAAATTCAAATAATAAAGTTGCAATATTTACAACTTGCTATCATAACTATAATGAACCGAGTGTTATTGAGGATTTAGTGAAGGTTTTGAAACATAATAATATTTCTGTGGAATTGATTAAAGATGATAAATGTTGTGGTATGCCTAAACTAGAGCTAGGGGATTTAAATACAGTTGAAGAAATGATGAGTCATAACATAGAGAAGTTTAAAAAGTATGTTGACAAAGGTTATAGTATTATTGCTCCAGTTCCATCATGCGTTCTTATGTTTAAGCAGGAACTACCATTGCTTTTCCCAGAAAATAAGGATGTACAGTCTGTATCTAATGCAATATGCGATCCATTTGAATACTTGTTAAAACTACATAACTCTGGAAGCCTAAATGTAGATTTTAAAAATGACATAGGGTCTGTATTTTATCAGGTTGCATGTCACCAGAGAGTTCAAAATATAGGACAAGTTACTAAAAAGATACTTGAGCTAGTCCCGAATACAAACATAGACGCCTTGGAAAGGTGTTCTGGCCATGATGGAACATATGGTGTAAAAAAAGAGACACATGAGGTAGCAATAAAAATAGCTATGCCTATAGTTAGAGAATATGAAAAACTTGAATCAACCCAGTTTACTAGCGATTGTACTTTGGCAGCACATCATGTAGTTAATGCAATGGGTAACAAGGTATTGCCTACTCACCCAATTGCGTTATTAAGAAAAGCTTATGGATTATAATAAGGAGATTATCAGATGAAAAAATTAACTAGTAAAAACCTGTTGTCCCTAGAAGATTATGAGAAACAAAGGGAGCAGATTAAGGCTGACTTGTTATTACATAAAAAAAATCGGTCTATTATGATCGGAAAGAATATATTATTATTATTCGAAGATTATGAAACAATAAAGCATCAGGTGCAAGAGATGCTAAGAATTGAAAAAATTTTTAAAGAAACTGAAATTAATGACGAAATATCGGCCTATACTCAGCTTATTCCTGATGGAGATAATTTAAAAGCAACTATGCTTATTATGTATCCAGATGTATCAGAGCGTAAGATTATGTTGAATAGGCTAAACGGCATAGAAAATAATATTTATTTACAGATTGATGATATAGATAAGATATTTGCAGTTTCAGATGAAGACCTCGAAAGGACGAAAGATGGTAAAACGTCAGCAGTTCATTTCTTAAGATTTCAGCTTGACAAGAGTATTGTTGAAAAATTTAAATCTTCGAATAATATTTTACTTGGTGTCGAACATGAAAACTACACGTATAATATGAAAATTAATAATGAAGTAAAAAATGCGCTGGTAAGCGATTTTGAGTAAAATATTATTTATTTCTTACTTTAATCAAAACTTCTGTTTGTTCTAACTCTAAGTCACTTGGAATATCTGGCATTTTAGAGAATGCTATCTTATCATCACTCACATCAACAAGAGTATTGTTGCTAGTATTATATATATGATGGTGCGACCTCAAGTTTGTATCATAAAATTTACAATCATTTCTTAAATCAATAGTTTTTAATAGTCCGGTTGACTCAAATAGACATAATGTATTGTATATAGTAGCTTGTGAAATAGGCAGTTTTATATCTCCAACTTTTTCAATTAACTGTGCTGCAGTAAAATGCTGATTTTTGGCAAAAATAAGCTCTGCAATTTCTAAACGTTGCTTTGTTGGGGTTATACCATTATCTTTTAATAAACATTCTATATTCATATATTTATTATATATTCTAGTATTTACATATTAAACACTTTATTTCTTATTCTTACTGATTATTTTATTAATTATAGACGAGTCACTATTATGATAATTGTCTTCTATTGCATTTTTCATTAATTTTTTACTATATTTGGCTCCCTTTAGATTTAAGCCAACTTTATTTGATAAACCTACAGCTATATCAAGATCTTTCATATGTAGTGCTGCTTTGAATCCAGGTTTGTAGTTACCATTAATCATTCTGTCTCCATGGAGATCAAGAATCTTGCTATTTGCAAACCCACCCATTAATGCTTTTTTCACTAAATCTAAATCACATTTTAATTTTTTTGCGAGTAATAATATTTCGCTAACAGATACCATGGTTCCTGCTACTAATATTTGATTGCACGCTTTGGTGACTTGACCTGATCCACTATCACCTATGTATGTAATATTTTCTCCCAGGATTGACAAAAGGTTTTTAATTTTATTAAAGATCTTTTTCTTACCCCCAACCATTATCGATAAATTTCCATTTATTGCTCCAACCTCACCTCCAGAAACTGGTGCATCAATTAGGTAACAACCTTTCTTTTCTAATTTAACTGATATTGCTTTTGTTACTTCTGGAGAAATTGTACTCATATCTATGATAACTGAGCCTTTAGACAAACTTTGGATTAGACCACTTGGGCCTAAAATCACTTGATAGACATCATCTGAATTAGGCAAATTTAGAAAAATGACTTTGCTGGATTTAGCTATGCCTGCTATGTTATTAATATATCTCCCACCTATCTTTGATACCTCTTTGATTATATTAGCTTTCCTAGCATAAAATACAATATTATGCCCGGCTACCAATAGATTCTTTACCATAGGCTTCCCCATGATCCCAAGACCAATGTAGCCAATTTCATTATGAGCTTTTTTTGTATCCATGATATATTGTATAGAATCTAAAACATTTATCATATGAAAATTAGTTACAAAAAATTCTTTGATAGTCCGCAGGTTCCAGAGTCAACAATTTATCTGATTCTAGGGAAGCCTTATCATTTACAAAATGAAGTTCAGCATAGAATAGAGGCATTTTTTAGTAAAGCAGGTTCATCAATAAAACATTTAGTCGTTGATTCTGACTTTGATTTGAGTGATATAAGAGACGATTTTGAGAGTTATGCTTTATTTGAAGAAAAAAAAGTGATTGTTTTGAATGTAGTATCGAATACTATTCCCAAATGCTTACTTGATTATTTATTAAATAATAATCTATCAAAAGATTTAAGTTTAATTATTAAATTGGGGCCACAAACACCTGCATTTAAGAAAGGTAAATTTTTATCTATGATAGATTCTAAAGGGTGCATTATAGAGGTATCAGAGCTTACCGGGCCAACACTAAATAGTTGGGTGAAACAAAAATTTAAAAAAAATAATATTAATTATAGCGATGAATTATTCACAAAGCTAATTGATAAGAATGAGGGAAACTCATCTTCAATCTCACAAGAACTTTATAAGATGTCATTGTTGAACATAACAGATATCGCTATTTATTTTGATTATCTTCAGAAAGAATATAAGTTTACCGAATATGACCTTATTGATTCTATATTAGAGAGGAATCTTTTTAGGTCCAGAAGAATATTAGCTTATCTGAAAGCAATAAAGTCATCTGAAGTATATATATTGTTTCTAATAAATAGTGAAATTAAAAAAATATATTACTTACTAAATAATTTATCACCACAGCCATATATACCTAATTTCAAAAGGAATCTATATAATACTTTTTCACGAAACTCTGACAGTGACAATGTATCAGATTTATTGGAACTCTGTTTTGTAATAGACAAAAAGATTAAGACAGGAAAGGGGCAAGTTAAAGTTTGGCATCAACTTGAAATCCTCGTATCCTCCTTTATACTTAATGAACCGCTTAATCATATAAGTAAAGAGATAAGTTGAATGGATATAAAAAAACAAATAGATAAATTATGCAGGCAAGCATTATCAGCATCTAGTTATTCAGGGATATATGATTCGAAAGTTAAGAATAGCGTCCTAAAGTCTATATCTGATAATTTAGATATTAATTACAATAGGATTATTAAAAATAATCTTATTGATCTTAAAAATGCTAGTAAAATGAATTTAAAGGAAAGCATGATTGATAGATTAGTTTTAAATAAAGAGCGAATCTTGTCAATGCAAAGTGGTTTACATGAAATTATCAAAATATCAGATACACTTTATAAGACTACAAAAGGTATTAAGCAGAAAAGTGGAATCACAGTGAGTCAGATGCGGGTCCCACTGGGCGTGATAGGTATGATTTATGAATCAAGGCCAAATGTAACCATAGATTCTGCTGCACTATGCATTAAATCTGGGAATAGTGTAATTCTGAGAGGTGGCTCAGAGTCTATAAATAGCAATAAGGCTTTAATGACATGCATCACTAATGCTTTAAAAGATAATAAGGTCCATCAACATACAGTGCAATTAATTCAGACTACGGATCGAAGAGCTGTTACATATCTATTATCAAAAGATAAGTATATTGATGTAATTATCCCTCGAGGCGGGAAAGGCTTAATTGAAAAAATAGTTTCTTGCTCTAAAATTCCAACAATAAAACATCTTGATGGAAATTGTCATGTATATTTAGATAAAACTGCAGATGTAAAAAGAGCAGTCAATATCAGTATTAACTCTAAGACACAAAGGTATGGGGTCTGTAATGCCATAGAAACTCTTTTGATTCATAAAAAATTTCCAAAAAAACATATCATTCAAATTCTAGATGAATACACTGCTAAAGGAGTAGAAATACGTGGTTGTAAAAATCTTAAAAGGATTAGTAGTAATATCAGTCTTGCAAAAAGTAAAGATTGGTTCGAAGAATACTTATCTCCAATCATAGCTATAAAGATTGTTAATAGTTTGGAAGATGCTATCGATCATATCAATAAATATGGTTCGCTACACACTGATGCAGTAGTAGCATCTAGTAAGACAGTAATAGATAAATTTAAAAGACAGGTCAACTCAAGCTCTATAATGATAAATACTTCTACAAGATTCGCAGATGGTTATGAGTATGGGTTAGGAGCAGAGATTGGTATAAGTACTGACAAATTACATGTTAGAGGCCCGGTTGGCCTAGAGGGCTTAACAAATCTGAAATACATAGTTAGCAGCCAAGGGAAGTTGAGAAATTAAAAACAATAGAGATAAACGAGTAGGTATTTTTGGAGGGGCTTTCGATCCAGTCCATTATGGTCATATCAATCCAATAGACGAGATATGTTCGATTCATAACTTAGATATAGTTTACTTCATACCAACTAATGTTTCTAATTCCAACAAAAAAATTATTGCGCCTGGGTCCAAAAGGATCAAGATGCTAGAAATAGCATTATCAGATGAAAAATATCATGTAGATGATAGAGAAATTTCAAGAGGAGGTGTTTCTTATATGATTAACACTATTGAGTCAATCTCAAAGCAGTTTCCTAAAGATAACTTATATTTGATAATAGGGTTAGATGTGTTGGCTAATGTGGATAAATGGGACAGATTTCCTGAAATTTTAAGCCTATGCAATATCATTGTCTCTAATAGAGGGAATGAATACAGCATGAGTAACTTAAATGATATAAAGATAAATAAGGCTAGTTTAAGCTCAATTATTTCATCCGATCCAGCTATATTTCATAGTGGTTCATATGGTAAAATATACTTAGAAAAAACTACATCAGTCAATATATCATCAACGGAATTAAGAAGTAAATTGAAAAATAAGGAGACAATATCAAATTTATTGCCATCACAGTTAGAAGAATGGCTATTAAAGAATAAAGTTTATTAAACCATGGAAACTCTTAAAAAGTCTATCATTAGTATTTTGGAAGATAATAAAGCTGAGAATATTACCTTGATTGATATGAAAGGCAAGTCTTCGGTAACTGATTTAATGTTTATCGTCTCAGGTCGTTCGACTAGGCATGTCAAGTCTATTGCCGACAATCTTATAACTAAGCTCAAAAAAAATAAAATTAAGCCTATAGGTGTCGAAGGTTTCAGTTCTTCTGAATGGATACTTTTGGATTATGGAGATTTATTAGTGCATGTTATGCATCCTGAAACTCGTGAGTTTTACTCACTCGAAAAATTATGGGATGAAAATATAGAGACAGATAATTATACTTATATATAATTTTATGCCAAAAATAATCAAATTTCTTACATATTTTTTATCATTAGTTTTAACATTTATATTTATAATAGTTCTGGTAACTGAAAATACAAATATTGTTTCTAATCTTTATAAAGAAAAAATTGTTAAATATATTGAAGATGAATCACAACTTAAATTCGATTTTGATAGTCTTGATATAAAATGGAATGGACTCAACCCAAATCTAATATTTAACAATATATCTTTATACAGGTCAGGTGATGAAGTTTTATATCTTGGTGGAAATAAGCTCATTATTGATATCAATACATTAGAGTCATTATTTATTTTTAATCTTAAATTATCTAGTCTTAATCTTTTCAAATCGGAAATATCATTAACTTATAATAATAATGGATTATTCTTAAGGGATCATAACTTATTAGGCACCACAAAGACTAGTGGGAATTATGGGTTTAATGACCTAGGAAATATTAAATTACGTATAAGTGATTCTAATATAAATATTCAAAATCAGGAGAGTAATGTTCAGTATAATTTTCAAAATATTAATCTCGTCTTATTTTCTGACAATAAGCATATTAAATTATATACAACATTCAATCATAATAATAATACTGAGATTATTCACTTGGCATCTGAATTTTCATTAGATAATGATAATAAGATCAATGGAAAACTTTATAGTCAAGCGCTTAATGTTAATCCAAATGAAGTTTTATTATTTTCAAATAAATTCAAGATAGTATCTTCTGATTTAAATTATAGCCTTTGGGCGGATATTAATAATAGTTCTCTATCGAATCTTCATGGATCACTAAAAATTAAGGAAGCTGCACTAATAAATTTACTAACAAATAATAGAATATCATTAAAAAATTTAGATACTAATATAGAATATCTTTCATCAAAAAATAAAAATAATATCCTATTTACAAACCTCAATCTTTCAGTTGATAATTCGATATATTCTAATAATATTATTCATGCATCTTTTAACGGGATGAGTCTAGATGCGGTTGTGTTAGACAGGGTATATGTAAAGGAAATTAAAAAAGTAATTAATTTTTTACCTACCATAGGCAATAAAACTATAAATAGCATATCTAGAAATATCTATAATGGAGAATTAAGTGATATTATTTTATTAAATATTGATAATAATAAAAATCTTAAATATTCCATGAATTTTAATAATATAGAGTTTATCAATAATAACCTATCCATGAACAATATTAATGGTAATCTCTCAGGAAGTAGTAAATCTGGTAGGCTGTCAATACATGGTCAAGATATAATGGCATCTGTTAACCAATATGATCAATTTAAATTAGCTACTTTAAAAGGCTCAATTTTCTATAAGGTTGCTAATGGCAATGTTTCCTTGAGTTCAGAAGAATTAAAATTAGGAGACTCTCATTTAGCTAATCTTTATGGAACTTTCTCTAGTCAATATTCAAACTATAAAATTAACATCAAAGGTGATATAGGAAGTTTAATGAATATCATTCCCATTAAATACTCTAAACTTATTAAAGATAACAATATATCTATTAATTCTTTATATACTCTTGATTATCGGATTTTTGGAGAAAAAGATAAAACTAATACTTTTGGGGCTATAGATCTAAAAAATCTGGTAATTAATGATAAACAGAATGATATTGCATTGAGTACTAATAAGCTGCGAGTTAATTTTTCCGATAAATATATTCAGTCTTATAAAACTCAATCTATCATTAACAATAATACTTTTGATTTGATATTAGACACAAATATCTCTGGTAATAAGATTAAATATAACATCCACTCAAAAGGAATCATCACATCTGATTTTGTACAAAAGATTCTAGCCGTTAAACTGTCTAAATCTTTTGCTGGTTCATCTCCTGTTGATTTTAGAATAACTTATCAACCTTATGATAATATGGTATTTGTAAATCTTAGAAGTAATATGAAAGGTATGGCTTTTAATATTATTCCACCATTAAATAAAAATATTGGAGAGTCTAAAGATTTAGAGGTATCTTATGTATTCAATGACAGTGCAAAGAAATATGTAAAAATAGATTTTGATGTATATCGATTGAAAATATCTAATCAAAAAGATTTTCTTTCTATTTCAGTTAATTCTCCAGATATAGTGGGCCTAATAAATATCCCTGACTATATAACTAGTGATAATAGATTACTTGTACGTTTAAATTATTTTAACTTAAATAAGTTTTCCGGTGGATCTGATCCTCTATCATACCCTTTCCTAGATTTAAGCGTCGAGAAAGCTAAAATTAGTAATTATTATTTTAATAATCTATACATTGTTACTTCTCCAAGCAATGATGGCATGATCATTGAGAGACTTGACTTTAAAAATCATAATTTAAGTATGAAGGGGAATGGAAAATGGATAAATAAATCCGGTAAACAAATTACATTTTTTGATGCAGCATTTCAGAGTAACAATTTTGGTGATTCCTTAAACTACTTAGGGTACTCAAATATTATTAAAGAAGGAAATCTGTCATCTAAGTTGATAGGACAATGGCAAGGGTCGCCTGAATTATTCTCTTTTAATAATTTTGATGGGAAAGTTATAATTGATTTAAAAGATGGTGAGTTTCTTCAGGTTACAAAACAAACAAGAGCTATAGGACAATTACTCGGATTATTCAGTATTTCATCATTACAAAAAAGGTTATCTTTAGATTTTAGTGATTTCTTCTCTAGTGGCTTATCATTCGATACGATGACTGGAGAATTTAATTTTTCTAAATCAAAAGCAAGAGCTAAAGACTTATTTTTAAAGGGTAGTTTTGGTGAAATGAGGGTCAATGGTGTATCTGATATCCAAAAAAGGTCCCATAATCAAAAACTAATTTATATACCAGATTTATCATCAATGAGTCTAATCTCAGGAACCCTGCTAGGAGGACCAATTGGGGCCCTTGCTTCTATATTCTATGATAAAGTTCTCAAAGAGATGGATATTAATACTAATCAATTAGCAGCTGTTGAGTATTCTATCAAGGGTCCCTGGGATGATCCAGAGATAAAAGTAACAGAATCATTTAAACCTATTGAAAATTAATATATTCTTAGTATTCATCTTATGAGGAATGTATGAGTAGCATAGCGTCAATTCAATTATCTTCTGGACCCAATATCCAGGCTAATTTACTAGAAGTATCAAAGTACCTTGAAGAGATTTCTAGAACAAAGTCAAAATTAGTAGTATTACCTGAGAATTTTGCCTTCATGCCAGAGGATGATTCATATTTTATTGAAAATGCTGAAGTATTAGGGTCTGGTCCAATTCAAGAGTTTATCTCAGAGAATGCTAAAAAATATAAACTTTGGATTATAGCCGGTACCATACCAATAAAAACTAAGTCACCTAACAAGGTTACATCTACGACTCTTGTCTATAATGACGCTGGAGATATAGTTTCAAGATATGACAAGATACATTTATTTGATGTTGAGTTACCAAATTCAAATGAGTCATATAATGAATCAGAGTTTTTCCAGCCTGGTAAAGATTTAAAGGTTGTAGAAACACCGGTAGGCATTGTTGGTTTATCAATTTGCTATGATCTTCGGTTTCCCGAGTTGTTTAGGTTGCTGCATTCCTCAAATGTGGAGATAATTGTTCTTCCAGCAGCTTTTACAGAACAGACCGGTAAAGTTCATTGGGAGACATTAGTTAGAACTAGAGCAATTGAAAATCTATGCTATGTAGTTACATCATGTCAGGATGGCTACCATATCAGTGGACGACAAACACATGGTAATAGCATGATAGTAAACCCATGGGGTCAAATTATATCTAGAATACCTGGAGGTTCTGGTTTTATTGAGTCTGAAATAAATCATAAACAATTAAAGTCAATCAGAGAAAAATTTCCTGTACTTGAACACATTAACTTAATAGGTGATAAATGAATTATATACAAAATCTTGTTTTAGATAATCATGATTTAACAAATGCCAAGCTTGAGAATATATTGTCAGTAGCATGCCCTAAAAATATTGATTTTGCAGACTTATATTTTCAATATATCAATTCTGAGAGTTGGCAATTAGAGGACGGAATTGTTAAAAGCGGCTCTTCAAATATAGATAGCGGGGTTGGTATTAGGTCTGTAGCTGGAGATAAATCTGGTTTTGCATATAGCAATAATTTTAATTATGAAAATTTGATTGCTGCAGCACAAACGTCGAAATGTATAGTTAAGAGCGGTCAAAATAGAGAAATAAAATTAGGCACTATAAAGGATATTAGAAAACTATATGACCCAGTTTCCCCATTAGATTTTAGAAAAGATGATATAAAAGTTAAATTTTTAAAAGCAATTGACAAATATATACGAGATAAGGACGATAGAGTTGAACAAGTTATTCTAAGCTTAGTTGGCGTATATGATTCGATTTTGGTCCTTAATACAGATGGCATTAAGGCTTTTGATGATAGGCCACTTGTTAGATTTAGCGTAATGGTTATTCTAAAGGTTGGAAACCGTAGAGAACGCGGTTCTTCTGGAGGCGGTGGAAGATATTCTTATGATCAAATTATTGATACAAACTTTGCTTATGATTTTGCTGATGAAGCAATCAGACAAGCAGATGTAAACCTTCAGGCTGAAGATGGGAAAGCAGGGTCAATGACTGTTGTCTTAGGACCTGGATGGCCAGGAGTGCTTTTACATGAAGCTATAGGACATGGACTAGAGGGAGATTTTAATAGAAAAAAAACTTCAGCATTTTCTGACTTGGTCGGGAAACAAGTCGCATCAACTCAGTGCACAATTGTTGATGACGGAACAATTTCAAAAAAAAGAGGATCCCTATCTGTAGACGATGAAGGTTGCGAGACAAAATGCAATACTTTGATTGAAAATGGAATTCTTAAAGGTTATATGCAAGATAAAATTAATGCTAAACTTATGAATACAAATCCTACAGGTAATGGGAGAAGAGAGAACTATGCTTGTCTTCCTATGCCAAGAATGACAAATACTTTTATGTTACCTGGTGATTTTAATCCTAGTGAAATAATAGAATCAGTTAATGATGGCATTTACGCTGTAAACTTTTCTGGTGGTCAGGTTGATATAACGAATGGACAATTTGTCTTCACAGCATCTGAAGCTTATTTAATTGAAAATGGAAAAGTTACAAAACCAATCAAAGGAATGACGCTGATAGGGAATGGACCAGAGGTTCTAAAAAAAGTTTCTATGGTAGGTAATGATTTGAAATTAGATGATGGAGTCGGTACTTGTGGGAAAGATGGACAAAGTGTACCAGTAGGAGTAGGTCAACCCACTCTTAAAATAGATGAGATAACAGTCGGGGGAACGCAAGTATGAATTCTAATGAAAATAATATGCATATGTATAAAGATAGAATTCAGGATATTTATAAAGAGTTAAATAAAAAATATAGCCATGAGTTTAATTTGAGTATATCCAATGGCTACACAGTAACATCTAGGTCATCTCAGGTAGAAAATATAGAATATCATGAAGATATGGCGCTAAATGTAAGTGTCTATAATGATTATAAGAAAGGCAGTGCTTCCACAAATAATTTATCTTTAGAAAATATTTTAAAAACTATAAAAAAAGCTGAAAATATTTCACAAAATACACAAGCTGATAATTGTCAAGGTTTGCCGGAATCAGATTTTACTGAGAAAGATTGGGATGATTTAGGAATATATTACCCAACTGAGCTAAAAGTTGAAGAAGTAATTGAGATGACAAAGGATTGTGAGGCAGAAGCTTTCAGAACAGATAAAAGAATATCAAACTCAGAAGGTTCATCTTTCTCATTTTCTAAAAATGCACATATGATTTTGAATACTAATGGTGCATATGGGACATATCGCTCAACAGACTATTCTTTATCCTGTATTGCATTAGCAGAAGAGAATAAGTTAATGGAAAGAGATTATTGGTATTCATCTTCCAGAGATTTCAATAGGTTGGAGAAAGGGGCTAGTATTGGTAAAAAAGCTGCGGATAGAGTGCTATCTAGATTGGGAGCTAAAACCATAAAAACAAGGGTTTGCCCAGTACTATTCTCACCCGAGATGTCTGCATCTATTGTCAGTAATTTTTTATCAGCCATCAATGGTTCAGCTATTTATAAAAAATCGAGTTTTTTATTAGATAAGATTAATGAGAAAATATTTCCAGATTTTGTGAATATACAAGAAGAACCATTATTAATTAATGGTCCTGCAACGCGCCCATATGACTCTGAAGGCGTCTTAACTAAAAGTAAAGATATTATCAGTGATGGAGTACTAGAAAACTATTTATTAGATACTTATGCATCTAGAAAACTCAAAATGGATTGTACAGGTAATGGAGTTTTAACTAATGTAACAATGAATTCAAGCAAACCATTAGTTTCAAATATGTTATCTACTTTACATGATGGGGTATATATTACAGATATGATGGGTAGTGGCGCTAATACCTTAACTGGTGATTACTCGAGAGGAGCTTTTGGGTACCTAGTCAAGAATGGTGAAATTCAACATCCTGTTACAGAAATAACTGTTGCATCTAACTTGTCTCAAATGTTTCACAATATTTTGGCTCTTGGTGATGATATTGACCTAAGAAATAGAATTAGAACAGGTTCGTTATTAATAGATAATATTACGATTGGTGGAACTAACTAATATTCATTATGAGTGATACTGTAAAAGTAATGAGAATTATTATTAGCATTACTGATACTGTAGTTTGCTTCATAAGATAATTTTCTATTGAATTAAAATTTTTTCTCAAGTTAATAAAAGAAATATAGTTAATACTTCTGGCTGTCATGTTACTCATAAAGTTCACCAGTATTTTAATATATTTAATTTTATCCCTATATAGAAAGTCTATATCTAATGTTATAGTCAGAGTCCTTTCTAAATATTTTAGACTAATAAAAAATGCTAGTGCAGAGAATAACAATATATGTAACTGTGAAGCGACATGATTCCCAGTATATGGAATAAAACTTACAGAGTAAGGGAGTATACTATAAAGTAATTCTGGCCAGACACCGATGAAAATACATATACCTGAAGTTATAATCATTGCATATTTCATGTACTTTGGAGGATCTGTTGTTATAATTTTTTTATCTTTGTGAAAAAATACAAACCATGGAAACTTTATTCCCGCATGTAAAAATACTCCAGCTGACCCAACGAGTAACATTAACCATATTAATTCCATTCCTTCATGGATACTAGCATCAACAATCATTGACTTAGAAATAAAACCAGAGGTTAGTGGGAATGCAGATATAGCTAATGCACCTACTATCCCGCATATTGCTGTTATTGGCATTGTTTTATATAATCCACCAACATCAGTACATTTACGCTTATTAATCATATAAATTACACTTCCCGCTGACATTAACAGAAGACCTTTGTAAAGGATGTGTGAGAAAGCATGAGCTGCAGTGCCATTAATAGATAACTCTGTTCCTATCCCGATACCTACAATCATAAATCCAACCTGATTAACAATACTATATGCAAGTATTCTTCTTATATCATTTTCAAGTAATGCGTAGACAATTCCATACATAATCATATATATACCAATCAACATAAGAACATGACTGCCTGCAAAAGTTACTATTAATATAAAAACAGAAGTTTTCGTTGTATAGGCAGATAGAAATACTGTTGACGAATAGCTACCTTCTGGATAAGCATCTGGAATCCATTGTGAGAACGGAGGAGCACCAGCGTTTAGTAGAAAGCCTACTAGTATCATCCAGTTATACCAAGTATCAAGATTTAATAGTCTAATCTGCAAATCATTGGTGTCAACATATAAGCCAATAATCCCGAGCAATAAAATCATTCCACCTAAAAGATGCATTACAAGATATCTATTGCCAGCGGAGAAAGACTCTCTAGAATTATTTGACCAAATAACCATAGTTGATGCAATTGCCATAATTTCCCAAAAAATATAAAGTGTTAAAAAATCTCCAGAAAATAAAACAAAGATGGCGGAGGAAATATATAAAAGTACCATAGCCTTTTCTTTATAACTATCCCTATAGATTGAAAATAATTTTCCTATTAGTCCCATAATTAGAAAAACTAAACAGAACAAATACGCAAGTTTTGAGTATGAAAAATAATTTATAGCAGTAATGTTACTCATGTACACATAATCTACATTACTTGTAATAAATATGAGTATGAACAACGATATTAAAATAGATATTATAGATATATGATTAGATTTCTCTTTGAAGAGAAATATTAGTAAAGAGCCTATCACTAATGGCAAAGCTGGATGCGCAAAAAGATTATTAATCATAATAGGTATCCTCTTTTTTTAATATTAGAGCTAGACATTTAGCAATAATAATTAAAGCAATACAAGCTATAAAACCAAAAATAGGATAGAAACCAATTGCATTATCTATATTGAAACTAACTTTTTTAAAGTCATAGAATACATATAAATATGGAGTTATATTAATCAAGACAATAAGTATATATATTATTTTATTTCTATCATTCATTTTAAATAATCTGCTCTGTAATAAACTTTACAATAAAATCTGTTTTAAAAAATATAAATACTGCAATAAAACCAATCAGAATGACAGGAAACGCTAGTATTATATTTTCGCAACTACTACCTTTATAGCTAAATTTCTCCTTTTCAAAGTATGCCTTATAAATCATTGGAAAATAGTAGCTAGCATTAAGTAATGTGCTTAGTATGATTACAAAAAGTAAGTATAGCTTTTCTGATTCTACAATACCAAGAAGTAAATACCATTTACTAATAAATCCAATTGTCGGAGGTAAACCAATCATTATAATTGCACCTATAGACATCAGTAAGCAAGTGATAGGTAATTTTGAAGAAAGATTATTCATTTCACTAACATTTTTAATACCAGTTTGTGTTGCAATAATACCTGCAGATAGAAATAGTATTATTTTTCCTAATGCATGAAATATCAAGTGAAGTATGGCAGCTAATATTGAGTATGGGGCTAATATTGCTGTTGCTAAAACAATATATGATAATTGGCCAATAGTTGAATATGCCAAACGTAATTTAATATTATCTTTACTAAGTGCAATTATGGATGACGCTATTATAGTAAATGATGCAAATAATATTATGATGATATTAGCACCACTTGTTGTTAGTGCATCTATTCCAAATATAAACAGCATTACTTTTAGTAATATGAATACTCCTGACTTGACTACAGCTACTGCATGAAGTAGTGCACTCACTGGTGTAGGAGCGACCATTGCTGACGGTAACCATTTATGAAATGGCATTACAGCTGACTTAGCAATACCAAATAGGAACAATATAACAAGTATATATATGGTGGTGTTATTATAATTTGTAAAAACTCCACCAATTTTATAATCCAAGGTTCCAGCCGTTATATGAGTTAATATTATTGCCGGTAAGAAAAATATAATCGATGTTCCAAGTAAATAATATAAGTATTTTTTCCCGTTTACGATTGATTTATGATCCCCTTTGAATGTTACTAGTGGATATGTAGCAATAGTAAGTAATTCATAAAATATAAAAGTAGTTAGGAGATTTGACGAATAAATAATTCCATTAGTTGCGAGCATTGATAATGTAAAAAATATATAAAATTTTGATTTGTTCTCGTATTTATTTAATTCTAAATATTTTTCAGAAAAAATAGACACCATCAGCCATAAGCTATTTGAGATAACTAGAAAAATTAAACTTAAATGATCTAAACTAAATGATAGTGGTATTCCTGGTATTATATTAATTAAATCAATTTTTTGATTAATCAAAGAATCTTGCATATTAACTATATATAGAACATATATTAATGATACAAAGCTTATAAATATTGAAAATAAGCTAATAAACTTTTCTTTTCTAAAAAACTTTATAATAAATATACCGAGACTTAGAAATAATATATGTGATGCTAGAATATTCATTTATTTATATTATAAAAAAAGTTAGTTGATATTTGATCAGATATACCCAAAGTTAACGAGGTCTCAATACCTAGATATATTGTAATAGCAGCTAATAAATATATACATAAAGACTGAGAAAGTGTTGGTGTAGATGAATCATGATTCACACTTACTGAGAAATAAATTTTTTCAATTAATAGCCAGACATAGAATAGCGTCATGAAAGAAGTTACGAGCACTATAGCACTAATATACCAATAATCAGACTGAAGAATTGCCGAGACTAAATACCATTTACTAATGAAGCCAGAGGTTAGAGGCAGCCCTATCAAGCCAAGTAGCAGTAGTAAAAAGGCAGACATTAGTACTGGATATTTGCTTCCTAATCCAGAGAAGTCATCTATGCTGACATCTTTATTATTTATAAATAAGATAGTAACCGCAAGGAACAGTCCAGTTTTGATAATTGAATGGTTAAAGACATGTACTAATGAGGCAGTTAATCCTTCCGGGGTTAATAATACTATAGCTAGAATAATATAGCTTAATTGAGCGACACTAGAATATGCCAACATTTTTTTAACTTCAATTTGTTTAACAGCATACAAAGTAGATAGCAAGACTCCTATAAGTGATAGAAATAAAATTAGCTGAGCAAGCTCATAATGTTCTAAAGGATTTATTGAGTGGAATACATCTAAAAATATCCTAAGTAATATATAAACACCTATTTTTGTCGATGTTCCTGAGAAGTACGAAACAATTATTGAAGGAGCATATGTATATGTCCTAACTAACCAACCATGCAGAGGGAATAGAGCAGTCTTGATACCCACACCTATTAGAAACATGGCTATAGAGAGCGACATAGAAAGAGAAATATTATTATTTATTATTTTATTTGATAAATCGGACATATTCAGAGTACCAGTATTTGCATACAAAATACCAATGGCAAATAATATAAAGACTGCCCCGATGCTTCCAATAAACAAGTATTGTATAGCTGCAAGACTAGAGGCTTTATAATTACCTTGTGATATAAGAAAGTAACTAGCAAGGGAGGAGATCTCTAAAAAAACAAATAGATTAAATATGTCATTCGTTAGAATAATCCCTGAAAATCCAACATTACAGAGCAACCAAGCAATATAAAATAAATATATATTGTCATCTTCAATTTGTGATTTTACATTTTTATGGCCTGCTATCAGACATATGAGAGACATGAAGCTCATAAGCAAAAGAAAATAACAAGATAATAAGTCAGCATTTAATCTAATGCCGATGGGTGCTTCCCATGAGCCGAGCTCATATAGAATATTTCCATCTTCATATACATAATGTAAAAGAGATATTATTAACAATAAGTTTAAGAATGATACTCCTAAGCTCATATTATAGGCATACCTATTATCTCTAAAAAGCAATAATATAGGTGCAACTAATAAAGGTAAAATTAGTACTAGTACTGGTAATTGATTCATTACTTATATCTTATCCAATTCATTTTCTTCTATTGAATTATATTTTTGTTTTATTTTTATAACTAAAGCAAGAGCTAGGCTTGTTGTGGCTATGCTCACAACTATTGCCGTAAGTATTAACACATGAGGCAAGGGGTTTGAGTAAATCAATTGATAATCATTCAAAATAGGTGGAACACCACCCTCAACCTTACTTACTATTAAATAAAAAATAAAAACTGAAGACTGAAATATATTCAAGCCAATTACCTTTTTAATAAGGTTTGATTCACGTACTATTATAAATAAACCAAGAAGGAATAAAATCATATTAAGAATAAAGATCATTGCTTTTCCACGCTAATATCATTGAATGAATAAAATACTAAAACCATTACATTGCTAACAGTTAAACCTACTCCTAGCTCAACTAGAAATACACCTAAAAGTTGACCACGCATCGGTGTACTTGACAAATCATTATATTCTAAAAAATTACCACCAAGCAAGATACCTAAGAAGCCAACAATTGTATATAGAATTACTCCTATAGCCATTAAAGATTTTACAGTATTGGAACTGAGGATAGATTGGCCGACATCTAAACCGAAAACAATATTATATAAAATAAATCCTGCGGCAAATATCACACCTGCTTGAAATCCTCCTCCTGCAGAGAAGTCTCCATGAAATTGTACATATAGCCCAAATAATAAAATCAAGGGAATTAGTAATTTGGTCACTATCTTAAGAATTATATGATGCTTCATGGATTACTCTTCTTTTTTCTTAATATTCCCAGTACCGACACACCTGCTATAAATATTACAACTACCTCTCCAAGTGTATCAAAACCCCTATAGCCAGCTAAAATTGATGTCACAACATTAGGGATACCCATCTCAGATTTTGAATTGTTAATATAGTACTCGGTAGCCTGTGAATTGGATGTTTGATTAAACTTACCAAACTCAGGCAGATCAGATACAGAGAAACTCAGTAAACCTAGTAATAAAAAAAATAATACTATTAAAGGGAAAGAGGGTATGCTCGATTTTTTTATCTCAACATCAGTATGTTTTAGGGTGCTTAAGAATAGAATTGTAGATATACCAGCACCAACCGCTGCCTCAGTTAAAGAAACATCTATTCCATCTAATAATAAAAAGATAAGGGCAGATATTAAACTAAAAATAGTTGTTGCCATAATTGCTGAGAACAAATTTCTAACAAACATTATATATAGTGCGATAGC
>Ga0233433_10000226_pt1 | contig 64086 bp, 58 predicted proteins | sample SI_122_August201_5_FD_179868 | JGI IMG/M metagenome (GOLD analysis project Ga0233433, IMG submission 179868) | Seawater microbial communities from Saanich Inlet, British Columbia, Canada - SI_122_August2016_100_MG | ecosystem: Environmental > Aquatic > Marine > Inlet | place: Canada: British...
AAAAAATATTCCCGGCATATTTGCCCAAGCGCTTCCCAGCACCGGTTGGGGCATGACCGAAACCAATGCTATCGGTACCGGCATTGGCGGAGAAGACTATCTGCAGCGACCAACCAGTTCGGGCCGCTGTTCGGCGGTCCTTGAACTAAAGGTGGTCGATGAGCAAGGCAGCTCGCTACCAGCAAATACGCCTGGAGAATTATGGGTTCGTGGCTCTTCCGTCATTCGAGGATACTGGCAACGCCCCGAAGCCAATGCAGAATCTTTTCACCAGGACTGGCTGAGAACCGGCGATGTCGCTCTGCTGGATGACGAGGGATTCCTGTATATCGTTGACCGAATAAAAGACCTGGTGATTCGCGGTGGAGAAAACATTGGCTGCGCAGAAGTTGAAGCAGCCCTGCTCTGCCACGACGCGATTGTTGAAGCCAGCGTTTATGCTGTACCAGATGACAGGCTTGGAGAGGAGGTCGGCGCCACTATTTACTGTCGCTCTGCCCTCGATGAGGCCGACTTGCGCGAGTTTATGTCTGCACAAGTGGCTCGCTTTAAAATTCCGCGCTATATCTCATTTACTGAAGCCCCATTGCCCCGAATCGCCTCGGGTAAAATTAACAAACGGGAACTCAGGTCAGCGGTCGTCAAAACACTTGGCAAGGCATGAATAAAGCTGAAAAATATTGGCTGGCGCCTGGACTGGAAGAATCGTTATTTACCTGGATGGAATAGTGATATTACGTTGGCAATTTTTGATACTATAACCACCCTATTCAGCTCGGTAACCAGAAAATGAAAGCCTTTTCCATCTCTGAACTTTTACAATCGAACTCTCTCACTGGACAGTCCGTTGTCATTGAGGGCTGGGTCAGGACCAAGCGTGATTCAAAAGCAGGATTTTCGTTTATCGCTGTACACGATGGCTCGGCTTTTGATCCCATTCAGGTAATCGCCCCTAATACGCTATCGAATTACCAAGCCGACATCCTCGACATCAGCACAGGCTGTTCTGTCAGCGTCCAGGGTACGCTGGTTGAATCCCAGGGCAAAGGTCAGAGCGTCGAAATTCAAGCCTCACAGATAGTTGTAATAGGCACTGTTGAAGACCCGGAAAGCTACCCCATCGCCAAAAAAAAACATTCTTTCGAATATTTAAGGACAGTTGCCCATTTACGCCCGAGAACCAATACCTTTGGAGCTATCACCCGCATCAGAACGGTGCTTGCCAATACAATCCATAACTTTTTTTTCGACCAGGCCTTTCACTGGATAAACACCCCAATCATTACTACCAGTGATTGCGAGGGGGCAGGAGAGCTTTTCAGAGTCAGTACGCTGGATTTACTCAACCAGAATGAATCGGCCGGTTTTTCTGAAGATTTTTTTGGTCAGGAAGCCTTTCTAACCGTTTCCGGACAGCTTAATGTTGAGGCATATTGTCTGGCAATGAAAAAAGTCTATACCTTTGGACCTACCTTTCGAGCAGAAAACTCCCACACCTCACGGCACCTTGCTGAGCTATGGATGGTCGAACCAGAAATTGCCTTTGCTGACTTGCATGACAATGCTGACCTGGCAGAAAATCTGCTGAAACACGTATTCAGTTCGGTCCTCAATCAATGCCAGGACGATATGGCATTTTTCCAGCAACGTATTGACCCAACTGTCATTGAACGCCTGGAAAACAATGTCGCACAGCCATTTGAGCGTATGGAATATGCTGAAGCAATCAACATATTAAGCAGCAGTAAGGTCAAATTTGAATTCCCAGTGGAATGGGGACTCGATCTACGAAGTGAACATGAGCGCTATCTCGCAGAAGAACATGTTGGCAGGCCTGTCATCCTGATGAATTACCCGAAAGAAATAAAAGCCTTCTACATGCGTCTTAACGATGATGAGAAAACGGTTGCCGCCATGGACGTCCTGGCGCCCGGCATTGGAGAAATCATTGGCGGCAGTCAGAGAGAGGAGCGTCTTGATGTTCTCGACCAAAGAATCGGTGACCCGGCCACCCAGGAAAGCCTATGGTGGTATCGAGATTTACGCCGCTACGGCACAGTTCCCCATGCTGGTTTTGGCCTCGGATTCGAACGCCTGCTAACTTATGTCACCGGGATGGACAATATAAGAGATGCGATTCCATTCCCAAGGGTACCCGGTAACGCCCAGTTCTAACCACCCATCATCATCTTCCAGGTACTGAGGTCATTAATTCGCATGTAGGTATTGGTGCGCTTTGTTTCAGCCATGGTCGCGTGAGGTGCAGCGCTGTAATTATGACCTGGTAAAAGCAATGTATCATCCGGCAAACCTGCCAGTTTCTGCAGACTATGGTACATATCTTCAGAATTTGAACCTGGAAGATCCACTCTTCCACAACCATCAACAAACAATGTATCCCCAGAAACCAAGGTGTTTCTAACCCTGAAGCATTGCGACCCCGGCGTGTGACCCGGTGTATGCAGGAATTCGACTTCAATATCACCTATCTTCAATTTATCACCCGAAGCCACCGTTTTTAGGTCGGTACCAGAAATACCAGTGACTTTTTTGACACCTTCGGCCTCAAGCTCATGGGCATAGACCGGAATACTATGATGTTCAAGTAATTCACTGACACCTTCCACATTATTGTTACCAAAGGAGCCACCACAATGATCCGGGTGGTAATGGGTCACCAATGCAGCAGTTAATTGATAGTCGCGCTCCGCTATCATTTTTGTCAGGCCAGCAATATCCCACGCAGGGTCAACCACGGCAATCTGTCTGGTCTGACGGTCGCCAATAAGGTAGGTAAAATTCTGCATGGGGCCAATTTGAATCTGTTCTACAATAAGCTGATCTTCGAGTTTCATAGCTTGTTTCTCGCTTCCTGATTAATCTTAGTTTTGCAGCAGCAAACCGGATTTCGCTCAGCCTAATACAACGACCTAGAATATCAGCTTGCAGCCAGCCCTAACAGGATCTGACCTGCCTGGAATTCACTCTACTAAGGCAGCAGTCACTGCTATTTCTACCACCAGTGACGGTAGTGCTAACCGAGATTCCACGCAGGCGCGGGTCGGTGCTGAGCCAGCAATGATCCATTCATCCCATACTTCATTCATTGCTGTAAAATCGTTCATATCCGATAACCAGATCTGAGCTGTCAGCAGTTGAGATTTATCTGAGCCAGCCTGGGCAAGCAAGAGATCTATTTTCCCTAGTATTTCACTGGTTTGTGCTGCTATATCCCCGCCTGCTGTATCCTGGGCAACCTGCCCTGCAGTCGTTACCAGGCCCTGGTATACGACGGCCTGGCTCATTCTCTTATTAGTTTTTATTCTCGTAATGCTCATTGTAATTCCTCAAATTTAACATCCCCGTCAAACGGGCCAACACATCCATTTATTTCCATTAAATATTTTCGCCCGCTTGTCTAAGCACCGGTTTGCCGCTGGTCTTCTACCGGCACCATCTCTGCCCTATTTTACTTAGGTTTTAGCTAAGGGTTTCCCGAAACGAACTGGTAGGTCACTATCGACGGACTGATCTACAAGGCGCAAAGGATAGCCTATGATGATCTGTCACGCCAAATTCCTGTAAAGCGCGTAGATGCTGTGGTGTCGGGTAGCCTTTATGCTGCTGGAAACCATATTGTGGATAGGTTTGATGTAATTGTATCATCTCGGTATCTCGAGCCACTTTGGCGATGATTGACGCGGCTTTGATTTCATCTACCAGGTTATCTCCCTTAATGATGCATTCCGCAGGCATCATAAGCTGTGGTGCCTGGTTACCATCAATTTTAACCAAACCAGGGACGATACTCAGTGCCTGTACGGCGCGCTGCATGGCTAGCAGGGTAGCCTTCAAGATATTAACCTGGTCTATTTCAGCAGCTTCAGCCCGGCCAAAAGCATAAGCAAGGGCTTGATCCAAAATGATTTCAGATAACTGCTGACGACGATTCGGACTCAATTTCTTCGAATCTTTTAGGCCAGTAATGGGCTTTTCTGGATTAAGAATAACCGCTGCTGCGACAACCGGTCCCGCCAATGGTCCCCTGCCCACTTCATCGACTCCGGCTACCAGATTACTCAAAGCCATTCCTAGAAGACATCAGTGCTTCAATGGGATCTACCGCATCAGTCAACAAATCACCCACCAGCGTTCGATGAATGCTTGCAAATTCCTCCCGGAGCTGGCTCTGCCTGGCTGGCTCGAGAACCTCGCACAACGCATCGGCTAGATTGGTGGCAGTAGCCTGGTCCTGAAGCAATTCAGGCACAAGGGTTTGATTCGACAAAATGTTCGGTAAGGCAAAGTGCTCTAGATTAATAAGCCTGGAAAAAATCTGGTAGGTCAGCCAACCTAAGCGGTAAGCCATCACCATGGGTTTGCCCAATAACATCGCCTCCAGTGTGGCGGTACCAGAGTTTACCAGCACCGCATCTGCGGCAGTCATCACCTCCAGGGCATCTCCCTCAGAGACCGTCACAGAAACATCACAATCATGCTCTACCAGAATCCGTTCTATTTGTTTCTTTCTGCTGTCATTCGCTGCTGGTATGAGAAAGACAACTCCATCTCGCCGCTGCGCCAGATTGACCATGGCACCGATGAAATCAGGCAGGGTCAAATTGACCTCGCTACCTCGACTTCCAGGCAATACGGCGATGACTAAAGCCTCGGCACTGATGCTTCTATCATTTCTCGCCGAGGATTGCTTATCATGCCCCTCACCCACAGCAATCTGGCGAGCTTTTGGATGGCCTACAAATCGGACCGGGATATGGTGATCATGATAAATCTGCGTCTCAAATGGATACAGCGTCAGCATCAGATCGACATTCCGTTTGATACGTTTGATCCGACCCGACCGCCACGCCCAAACCGATGGCGATACGTAGTGTACTGTCTTGATATGGGCTTTCTTAAGAGATCCTTCCAGCAGGATATTGAAAAAATTAAAATCGATACCAATGAAACAGTCGCTCTGCTGCTCGAGGACACGTCGCCTGATACCTTTATATATTCGGATTAATTCCGGTAGACGCTTGAGCGGCTCAACCAATCCATTGACAGACAGACGCTCCAGGTCGTACCAGGCCTGCAGACCTTCTGCAATCATCGCGGGGCCACCTACACCAGTAAAAACCGCATCTGGGTTCTTTGATTTAATCGCTCGGATGAGGGCGCTACCCAATTGATCTCCGGACGCTTCACCTGCTACTAGAACAAATGTTTTAATGGCTGTCATGGTACTTTGCCCCTGACCACATTGACTGAGTTACAGCGACTTTTGCTCGGCACAGGTTAGCAGCGTAGAGCAAACCAGTGCATCGTCCACCCAAGCCTTTCCAGATGCCTTCATCCAGTGATTGCGTATGTTAGTGACTTCAACTTCAAGCCGAATTTGATCCCCGGGAACGACAGATCGTTTAAATTTAGTCTTATCTGTTCCTGCCAGATAATAAATATAGCCATCCTTCAAAGATCGATCACGGCTCGTCAAAGCTAAAATTCCTGCAGCCTGAGCCAGGGCTTCAATAATCAGCACTCCTGGAAAAACAGGTATATCCGGGAAATGACCTGAAAAGACAGGTTCATTGATGGTGACATTTTTGATCGCCGTGATTTTCTTCCCCGCTTCAATACTAATGACTCGATCAACCATAAGAAAAGGATAACGGTGCGGTAAAACCTTCCATATATCGGTGACTTCCATAACTTACACTCCAATTAACACCGGCCCGGGGAAGCCTTAATTAATCTTCAAGCTTCCTGAGCCGCTTCGCCAACTCGTTAAGGTGCTTGAAAACTACGATATTGCGCTTCCATAATTTACCCGGCATAAGACCGGTACCCGATGAATAACGGCCTTTCTTCCTGATAGAAGTGCTCACCAGACTCATCGCAGTAATCTCTACCTGGTCTACAATTTCTATATTATCGACAATACCCACTGCCCCCCCTATCAGACAGTAAGATCCTATACGGGTACTTCCTGCAATGGCAGTGGTTCCTGATATGGCGGTATGTGCGCCAATCTGGGTACCATGCCCTATCTGAACCTGATTATCGATCTTCACCCCGTCACCAATTAGGGTGTCATTGAGTGCACCACGATCGATGGTCGAACCCGCACCGATTTCCACATCAATACCGATCCTAACACCATAAATCTGGGGTATCTTAACCAGAGATCCCGTCTCCATATCAGGTTCGAAGCCGAACCCATCCGCTCCTATCACTGTTCCGCTATGGATAATGCAGTCACTTCCGATAACAATATCATGATAGATCGTCACATTCGGATGAAGGATTGTATTCATCCCCACTGTGGTTCCGCGACCTAAACAGGTTCCAGCCCCAATGCTGACACTATCTGCCAATTCCACATCTGCGGCTAGCACCGCATTCGGACCAATAGCGATATCCTTACCAAGCTTCGCCTGCGGATGGATAACAGCACTCGGGTGTATCCCTGACAAGCGTTCGGAAGTATCAAACAGCCCCGCTATCCTGGCCCAAGCCAGTCTAGGTTTGGGTGAAATCAGTAAAGGGGTAGAGAGTTTATCGGCGTTCTCTTGAGTGGTAACCAGCGCACTCGCGTGGCTGGTTTGGGCACTCGCTAAATAACGAATATTAAATAGAAAAGCCAGATCACCGGACTGCGCATCAGCTAGCGCAGCAAGCCCAGATATGGGTATCTGGGGGTCTCCAACTAGTACCAGACCAAACTCTTCAGCAATTTGTCCGAGTGTATATGCCAAGGTACAGAGCTACAAATAGCTGCGACGGATTAAGGCTTATCCATCTCATTTAACTTCTCTGTCACCTTCCTGGTGACATCATAAAGTTCTCCAACAAACAAGGCAGTAGCTCTGGGCAGAATCATGTCGTAGTCATTCTCAAGCACCAGTTCTTCGATAGCTTTTCTGACTTTTACCTCAGTGCCTGCGAACAGTTCACCCTGTCTGGCAGCAACCTCTTTCTGAAGTTTCTGGCGTTGATAAACAAAGTCATTGTTCAGGGACTCAATTTCCTGCTGAAGACGTCGCTTTTCATCTTCACTCATGACTTCACCGTCCTTCTGTAATCGCTGAAGCAAGGCGGCCGCATCTGTCTGAATACCCTTGATAGTATCTTCATCGGTGCTGAACTCTCCCTGAAGCTGCACAAGAAGTTTTTTTGCTGCCTCCGAACTCGCGACAGCACGATCAACGTCAACAAAGGCAATTTTTACCTCGGCAACTACTGTTGTACTGCCAAGAAAGCCCAGGCTCAAAACCACTATTGTTAATATACTTTTAGCTAAACGCACAAAACTTCTCCTCAGTGCCTGTTATTAGTACCATTGTTAGAATAAATAGCTGCTTATTCATAAAAGCAGCAGATGTTGGCACAACCGCCAACGGGTTTCAATCAGAAAAAACCCTCTTTACCTTAAAAGGTTCTACCTAATTCAAACTGAAACGATTCTCCTTCATCACCATCTTTCCTGTTAAAGGGGTAGGAAAGCGCAAAACTGATGGGTGCGAATCCGGTAATCCATGTTACCGCCAAACCCGCGCTATACCTTAGCTCACCTTCATTTGGCCCGAGACAATAAGTCGCTATTTCTGGACAATTAGTGTTGAAGACGTTACCAGCATCAACAAAAAACACTGATTTCATTTGCCGCTGATCTTTGACAAAAGGCAGCGGGAATATAATTTCTGCACTGGTTTCAATCAATAGATTACCACCCATTGGGTCAGGTTCGCCATATTGATCATTAGGAGACCGGGTAGTCCTGGGACCGAGCGTATTTGTTTCATAACCCCGGACCGAGCCCATTCCTCCGGCATAGAAATTCTTGTAAAAGGGAAAGGTTTCAGTACCGCCAAAGGTTCCGCCGTAGCCAATGTCTGTCCTCAGCCGTAATGTGAATGCTCGTGATAATGGAAAGAAAATCTGTCCGGAATAGTTAATTCTGTAAAATTCCAGTTCACTTCCAGGAATCGTCATCTCAAACGAAAAGTTTTGCGATTTACCGCCAGTAGGCAACAGACCTCGGTTCAATGCAGACATGGCATAGCCTGCGCTAATGGTCATGAGACTGAATTCATTACCTTCTGCATTGAGGAATCTGGAGATTTCCTGGGCGGGGAATATACCTTCCTTGATGTCAGTACTCTCAACACCAATAGAGAAATTCAGCCTGGAAATCTCATTGATAGGGTAACCAAAATTAATCGATGCACCGAGCGAATCTGTAGAAAACCTGGCAATATTACGTTCATCGTAAGAAGTGCTTCGATAAAAAATCGAGTAACCTCGACTCACTGCATCGACGGTGTAATAGGGATCAAAGTACGACAAACTGTAGGATGTCTGGTAGGAACTCCGGTTTGCTGACAGGTTGAAACTGTTACCTGACCCCAGCACATTAGACTCCTGATAAGACAATCCCAATATGGCACCAAAATCCTGTGCGTAACCCAGCGTCGCTGATATAGATCCCGATGGTTGCTCCTCAACCGAGTAATTAACATCAATCTGGTCCTCGACCCCAGCCACAGCAGGCGTTTCTACCGTTACTTCCTTGAAAAAGCCCAATCGTTCCAGACGCACTTTAGATGCTTCGACATAGGCATTGGACGCCCAGCCGCCTTCCATTTGACGCATTTCACGCCGCAGCACGGCATCCTGGGTCAAGGTATTACCGCTAAAAGAGATCCTTCTCACGTAAGCCCGACTGCCCGCATCGACAAAAAACTTTACCACCACCGATTCACCGTCTTCGCTCAAGGTGGGACTTCCAGTGGCACTCGAAAAGGTATAACCAGCGTTACCCAGGGCTGTTTCTATTCTCTCTTCTGATACAGTCATCAACTCCCTGGAAAATACCTGGCCCTCTCTCGACAGAATCAAACCGCGAATAGAGGCCTCGGGAATATCTTTTAATTCGCCCGAAATCTCCACCTTTGAAACACTGAATTGCTCGCCTTCGCCAACATTAATGGTGATATAAACATCTTCCATATTCGGGGCAATGGCTACCTGAGTCGATTCTACCTGGAATTTCAGGTAACCCCGATCCAGATAGTAAGATTCCAGAGACTCCAGATCACCTTGCAATTTTTCACGAGAATACTGCGCGTCCTTGGTATAAAAAGATAACAGACCAGGTAGTTTGAGTTCGAAAAATTCACGTAGTGTCTCGTCATCGAAAACAGTATTGCCGACTATATTGATATGCTGAATACCAGAAACATTACCTTCATCAACATTCACCATGATAGAAACACGGTTCCTTGGTAATTCTTCGACTTCCGTAGAAATACCAGCATCATATCGACCCTGCAAGACGTACTGCCGCTCGAGTTCAGTACTCATCTGGTCAAGTGTCACCTTCTTGAATATCTCTCCTTCAGCCAGCCCGGCATCGGCCAGCCCTTCCAGCAATGCTTCAGATTTGATCGCCTTATTGCCTTCAAACTCGATGCTATCGACCGTTGGCCGTTCCTTGACAATAATTACCAGGACGTTACCGTCTCTGGCCACCTGCACATCATTAAAATTTTCCGTTCTAAACAGCGACCTCATAATAATTCTGATATCACCATCGTCAATGTCATCACCAACATTGAACGCTATGGCACCAAATACCGATCCGGCTGAAATACGTTCCAGCCCTTCTACCCTTACGTCTGAGATGACGAAGCCATAAGCTTGCATGCTCAGCCCGAAAGCCATCAGAGAAGAAAGCAAAAACGTTGTTATTTTGAAGATTAGTCTATTCACATGGATTCGCTTATAAACGCATAAAATCATTATAAAAGGCCAGGACCATGATTCCTAGAATTAAAGCTAATCCTAACTGATAGCCATACTCTTGGATTTTCTCTGGCAATGCCTTACCGGTTAACAGTTCGACCATATAATATAGTAAATGACCCCCATCTAGCATGGGTATTGGCAATAAATTAATTATCCCCAGAGAAATACTCAGCAGGGCAATAAAACCAATAAAACTCTCTAGCCCTGATTGTGCTGTCTGGTTAGCAATCTGGGCAATCGTTATAGGTCCGCTAAGATTTTTTGGGGAAATAACCCCTTCGATCATCTTAATGATGCTGCCCAGGGTAAACACACTAATGTCTATGGTCTTTTCAACAGCAGGCAACCAGGCTGAATAAATAGGATATTGAATTTTCCTGAGCATCTCCTTCGGCCAGGGCGCTACTAACCTGGCTGCGCCAATGACGCCTTTGGTTCTCCCATTTTCAACGACTGCTGCGGGTGTTATCAGCAGCGTAGAGGCCTGCCCACCTCTGGCTATATCAACTTTCAAGCTGACTTCAGCATTAGCCTGCAAGAGGCGAACGAGATCCGCCCAGGAATCCAATGCAACCCCATTGATGGCTGTTATCCTGTCACCCACCCGCAGACCCGCCTGCTCAGCTCGCCCACCGGGGACAATTTCTCCGATATCAGCTCTATATTTCGGAATTCTGGGAACAAGACCGAGGGCTCTGGCGGGTCTCGGCTCATCCTCCCCCACTAGCCAATCAGTTATTTCCACCTCATATTCGCCCGTGGTGCCTAATGACCCAGCTTCGCTTACCTGAAAAGACACACTCCCGGTTTCACCTAATCGTTCAAATAATTTTAGATTTACTTCCGACCAGGTAGGCGTATCGTGACCATCGACCTGCAGGATCTCCTGACCCGCCTTAAGGCCAGAAAAATGAGCCGGACTGTCGGTTGATAACGTCCCGATAACTGGAATTATGCCGGTCACACCGGATGCAAACAGTAACCAATAAGCCAGTATAGCCAGCAGGAAATTAGCTATTGGGCCCGCTGCTGCAATGGCAATTCTCTGCAATACTGGTTTGCCATTAAGCGCATAGTGGACCTGGTCATCAGCCACAAACGCCTCTCTCTGATCCAACATCTTGACATAACCACCCAGAGGAATAGCCGCTATACAGAATTCGGTGGCCGGCAAGGGCTCGTTACTGCGCGTGCCTGTATGAAGGCCTGCCTGGGGCTCGGTCTGGATCGGCTTAACCCTATAAGTGTAGATTGGCTTACCAAAGCCGACACAGAATCTTAGGACGTGTACTCCACATTTCCTTGCCATCCAGTAATGACCAAACTCATGTACTGTCACCAGGATGGACAGGCTAACAAGCAGGGCTAGAATACTTTGCAGGACTTCAATCATAATCCTTCCGAAATCCGTTGGCGAGCCAAGGCTCTGGTTTGTTGATCAACGGTTAAGACATCTGCTATGGAAAGAAGTTCGATTGCAACGGTACTATTAACGGCAAACTCGACGATCAATTGGATTTGCGTAAATGTAATCTCGCCCTCTAAAAAGGCCGCGACTGCAATTTCATTAGCCGCATTCAAGGCTATGGCATAACACTGATCCATCCCGGCCACCTGTCGACATAAATCGAGTAGTGGGAACCGGGACACTTCAATGCTTTCAAACCGTAACTCCGTGATCGTCGAAAAATCTAATCGTTGTGCTCCGGATTCCATCCGGTCTGGCCAGGCCAGTGCATGGGCAATAGGCGTTTTCATATCCGGCTGCCCCATCTGGGCGAGCACTGAGCCATCTCGATACTGCACCATTGAATGCACAATACTCTGCGGGTGAATCACGATTTCAATCTGATCAGGATTAAGATCAAACAGCCAACAGGCTTCGATTAACTCAAGACCCTTGTTCATCATGGTCGCAGAGTCTACGGAAATTTTCCGGCCCATCTGCCAATTCGGGTGCGCACAGGCCTCATCCGGCGTCACCTCTTTCAGCGTCGCCAGATCCCTTCTCAACAAGGGTCCGCCGGATCCCGTGAGCAGTATTTTCTCGACTCCGTCAGAGACCTCCAACTGGTTTCCAAGACATTGAAAAATAGCATTATGTTCGCTATCAATGGGCAACAAGGTTGCACCAGACCTGCTCACTTCATCCATAAAAAGCCCACCAGCCATAACCAAGGACTCCTTATTGGCAAGCAGCACTTTTTTACCCGCTGCGACTGCCGCCAGGGTCGGCTGCAAACCCGCTCCACCAACGATGGCAGCCATCACTGTATCGACAGCCGGATCAGACGCTATACGTTGTAACGCCTGCTGGCCACATAACACCTCGGTATCCAGACCCAGGTCAACAAATTCCCTGGCCGTGGAGGCAGCATCATCAGGATCTGTTAACACGGCATAGCGTGGCCTGAACGCCTGGCACTGGGCCGATAATGCCTTAACATTCTGATGCCCTGACAGGGCAAAAACCTCAAACTCAGGGTGATTTCTCAGGACGTCTAAGGTGCTCTGCCCAATCGAGCCTGTCGACCCAAGAATACTAATCTTCTGAGTCATGAAACCGGACTCTTGGTTAACAATGGTAATAGCAAAAAGAAAACCGGGGCGGCTGAAAATAGGCTATCAAGACGATCGAGAAAACCACCATGGCCCGGCAGGAGCTGGCTCGAATCCTTGATACCTCGCTCACGTTTAAACATCGAAACGGTCAGGTCACCCAATACAGACACTAAAACAACGCCAAGACACGCCAGGGCAAAGTAGGCCATCTGTACGCCTGGTACAAAACTCAATCCACCCAGCCATTGTCCACTGGCGAGGCCAACCATGACAGCGACACAAGCGCCACCATACAGCCCTTCTCGTGATTTACCGGGGCTCACCCTGGGAAGCAGTTTGATTTTTCCCCATCGTCTACCACAGAAATAGGCGCCTATATCCGCAGACCAAATCAGGAAGAACAATAGAATAAATAGAAAATCTGATTCAGCGAACTGCTTAATGGACACTAGCACGACACCACAGGGAATCAGTACCAACCAGCCACACAGCAATATCACTGCTGGGGAATTCCAGAGTCCAGTCAGTCGCGGATAATTCACTACCAGCAGCAAGGCGGTCAGCCACCAAAGCGATGCTAGCAACTGCAATTGCAGTTCTGTGTACTCTAACAGTAGCACTAACAGCAGCACTCCAGTCAACACACCGTAGCCGATTCGAAACCAAAAACCGAGTCGGGCAAAATTGGCCCATTCCCAGCCACAAATTGCTATGACGACGGCAACGAAGAGCGCAAAGCCCCAATCAGATAGAAAGAATATACATCCTATGCCAAGAGGTGCTATTAATAGAGCGGTAATGATTCTCTGCTTAAGCATGGTCTGGATTCAGATGGGCCTTACAGCTCCATCAAATCCGCCTCTTTGGCTTGCAACGCTTTATCGACGCCCTTTATATGCTCATCCGTTAATGTTTGAATTTGATCTTCTCCACGCCTGGCCTCATCCTCAGAAATTTCTTTCTCTTTAAGGAAGTCTTTTACATCATTATTGGCATCCCGACGTATATTTCGAATCGCTATACGAGCGCCTTCCGCTTCAGACCTAGCTATCTTGGCGAGATCACGCCTGTTTTCCTCTGTTAACGGTGGCATGGGTATACGAATACTTTCTCCACCGCTGGATGGATTTAACCCCAGGTCGGACTTATGAATCGCCCTTTCAATCAACGGAATCATGGTCCGTTCCCAAGGTGCGACAATCAGCGAGCGGCCATCTTCGACGTTAATGTTGGCTATCTGCTTCAGTGGCGTTGGCGTACCGTAGTAATCAACGGAGATAGAATCCAGTAAACTGGGATGAGCACGGCCGGTTCTTATTTTCGCAAAAGCAACCTCAAGTGAAACGATACTTTTACCCATTCGAGTTTCGGCATCCTGCTTAATTTCTTCAATGATCATCTTCACTTACTCCAGCTAGCTACTGACTACCAGGGTACCTTCTTCATCACCAACAACCGCATTTCTAAGGGCGCCTTGCTTGTCAAGTTTAAATACTCGAAGAGGCATATTATGGTCTCGAGCGAGACAGATTGCGGTCAAGTCCATTACCCCCAACTGATCATCAAGTATTTGATCGTAGGTAATCCTGCTGTAACGCGTCGCATTTGGGTTTAGCACTGGATCGGCTGAATAAATACCATCTACCTTGGTAGCTTTTAATACAATATCTGCATCTATTTCAATCCCCCTGAGACAAGCTGCAGTATCGGTCGTAAAAAAGGGGTTACCCGTCCCAGCAGAAAATATAACTACGTCACCCTGATGCAGATGACGCATTGCTAAACGACGATCATAATGTTCAACAACACCACTCATGGGGATAGAGGACATCACAACGGTTTGAATATTGGCGCGTTCCAGGGCATCTCGCATTGCCAGCGCGTTCATCACAGTCGCCAACATGCCCATATGATCGCCAGTAACCCTATCTAGCCCAGCCGCACTCAGTGCTGCCCCTCGAAACAGGTTGCCGCCACCAATAACAATGCCTACCTGGACTCCGATACCGACTAATTGACCTATCTCCAGCGCAGTCCTGTCCAATACCTTTGGGTCGATGCCAACGCCATTGATACCCAGTGCTTCGCCACTGAGTTTAAGTAGTACTCGTTGATAGGTCGAAGTGGTTTTTTTCGCCGGCATCGTCGATTAAGCCAACTGCTGCGCTACTTCATCGGCAAAATCAACTTTCGCTTTATCAATACCCTCGCCCACTTCATATCGGACGAAGCTGACCACGCTGGCATTCGCCTGACTCAGTAACTGACTCACCTTTAAATCCGAATTCTTTACAAATACCTGCTCCGTCAGACTGATTTCCGAAAGAAATTTAGAGACTCTGCCTTCAACCATTTTCTTGATAATTTCCGCGGGCTTGCCACTCTCTTCGGCTTGAGCGGTATAAATTTCCCGTTCTTTTGCCAGCACACTCTGGCTAGCATCAGCGGGTGATACCACTTGTGGGTTAGCTGCAGCAATGTGCATGGCAATATCTCGGCCCAGGCTTGCATCGCCGCCCTGCATCAAAACCAGCACCCCTATCTTCGCATTGGTATGCACATAAGACGCGACTTCACCATCGTAAAATTCCGCCCTGCGCACGCTGATGTTCTCACCGATTTTTTGGATCAAGTTCTGCCTGTCCTGCTCCAGGCCATTTTCCAGCATTGCCTCCAGGTCAGCGGATTCCTCATTGTAAATTCGCTCCACAACGGTTTCAATGAATTCAGTGAAGTTACTGTCTCTAGCGGCAAAATCAGTTTCGCAATTGACTTCTATCATGACGCCCTTACCATCGACAACTTTCATGCCAATGAGGCCATCTGCTGCTATCCTACCGGCCTTTTTGGCCGCTTTCATGCCGCTTGACTTGCGCAAGTCATCGATGGCCAATTCCATATCGCCATCGGCTGCTACCAGCGCCTTTTTACAATCCATCATCCCAACACCAGTGCGCTCTCTGAGCTCTTTCACCATTGTCGCCGTAATCGTTGTCATTTGTTTTCCTCTACCCCTGCATAAAAAAATAAATGATCAAGTCAATGCTGCCTTGATCCTGCCGGCAACATCGCTGAAATGATCAATAAAACCCGACTGCGTTGGACTGCTATGCAGCTGGCTCTTCAGCTTCTGCTGCAGGTTCTTCTGTCGCTGCAGTTTCACCCTCTGCTTCTTCAGTCGCGGCCTCAACGGTAGGTTCTTCTGCTGCTGCAGTTTCAACCTCTGATTCTTCAGTTGCGGCTTCGGCAACCGGTTCTTCAACAGCCTCTTCGACGGCTGGTTGTTCCGCCGCAGGCTCTCCAACAGCCGAGTCTTCACTAGCAGAATCCTCTGTGGCGGATTCACTCACCTCGACGAAATCACTTTCCTGAACCGTACTACGGTTCTTGTTTCTGGCCTCAGTAATCAAATCCGCAAAGGCTCTCAGGAACAGACTAACTGAACGGATTGCATCATCATTTCCCGGAATCAGGTAATCAATGCCCTCAGGGTTGCTGTTCGTGTCGACGATAGCCACCACCGGAATACCTAATTTCCTGGCCTCTGTAACTGCAATTTTTTCGTGATCAACATCGACAATTAAAATCACGTCAGGCAGCCCGCCCATATCCTTGATTCCACCCAGACTGCTCTCCAGCTTGTCCAGGTCTCTTTGCCGGGTCAGTGCTTCATGCTTGGTTAACTTGTCAAAGGTGCCATTATTGCTTTGTTCCTCGAGTTCCCGAAGTCGCCGAATGGATTGACGTATGGTCTTGTAATTAGTGAGCATGCCTCCAAGCCAACGCTTATCAACGTAGGGCATGCCACATCGGCTCGCTTCCTCTTTGACTATCCTGCTTGCACTTCGCTTGGTACCCACAAACAGGATCTTGTTATTCTTGGTTGTCATCGACCGTACAAATGACAGGGCTTCTTCTAAAGCCGGCATGGTTTTATCTAAATTGATGATATGGATGTCGTTTCGAGAACCAAAAATATACTCACTCATTTTTGGATTCCAATACCGCGTCTGATGTCCGAAATGGACGCCCGCTTCAAGCAGGTCCCGCAAAGATATACTACTCATAAATTCTCCAATGTTTGGGTTGCGCTTCCACATACCCCATAATCCAACCCGAAGGCACCCGAATTATGTGACGGCATGTGTGCTGGTTTAGTTTAGAGGCCCAATTTGTGCCTCTCTATAATGCCTTTCAGCGGCGCGCTTTATACCATATTTTCACCCTCAAACCAATGACAAACGACAAAATGGGCAGGACTGCTGCTATAATTGACCCTTTTAAGGTTACTGCAATGACTATCGAACTAAAGACTCCAGACGACATCGAAAAAATGCGAGCGGTAGGTGCCCTCGCCGGTCAGCAACTCGAGATGATCGAAGAATTCATTAAACCCGGAGTTTCTACTGGTGAACTGGATCGAATCTGCCACGCCTATACCGTTGATGTCCAAGATGCGATACCAGCGCCCTTGAATTATCGTGGTTTCCCAAAATCCATCTGTACATCAGTGAATCACGTAGTCTGTCATGGCATTCCTTCCGATGAAAAAATCCTCAAAGACGGTGATATCGTTAATATTGACGTCACCCTGATAAAAGATGGTTTCCACGGCGACACCAGCAAAACATTTTGTGTGGGTAAACCCAGCATTCTTGCCAAGAGGCTAGTTAGCAACTGCAAGGAGAGTCTGTATCGAGGTATTCGCGCAGTCAAACCTGGCGCGCACCTTGGAGATATTGGTTACGCGATACAGACCTACGTTGAGAAAAATCGATTTTCAATTGTTCGCGAATACTGCGGCCACGGCATAGGGAAGATATTTCATGATGACCCACAGGTCCTTCACTACGGTAATGCTAAGACTGGGATTGAACTGAAGCCTGGCATGACATTCACTATAGAACCTATGATCAATGCCGGTAAACCCGACGTTCGCCTGCTCAGGGATGATTGGACAGTGGTTACCAAGGATCACAAACTAACGGCCCAGTGGGAGCACACCATCCTGGTCACTGATAGCGGTTATGAAGTACTGACTCACAGAAGCGATGATACGATTGAACGCTGCGGATAAAGTCATTAACGCTGACCTGGCGTCAACTATTATTGCTGCAAAAAATCCTATTTCTAATTTAAAGCAGACAATCACGTCTTTTCGCCAACAGCTCAAGGAGCGATTTGAGCAGGGCGACCCAATTGAACTGCTGATACGGTCCCAGTCCGATTTTATGGACCATGTGCTGCAGCTCTGTTGGATGCGCTTTAACTGGGATGAAAATAAATCAAGATGGCGTAAAACCAGAATATCTCTCATTGCCGTAGGCGGGTATGGCCGACAGGAGTTACTCCCCCATTCCGACATCGACCTGTTGATCCTGTCCGAAAGAAACACGCTGCAAAACCATACCCATAATATCCAGTCATTTCTGACATTACTCTGGGACATTGGCCTTGAAGTAGGTCATTCGGTTCGTTCAATCAGCGACTCTGCGGCCGCAGCAAAACAGGATGTCACTATCCTCACAGCATTAATGGACTCCAGGACCCTGGCTGGTGAGGAGGCGCTATTAGAACGAATGACAACGGCCATCTCCAAGCGCAAAATATGGCCGCCAGATCGGTTTTATACTGCCAAATTGAGCGAACAGCTGGACCGCCATAGCAAGTCAAACCACACCGAATTCAGCCTCGAGCCGAATATCAAGATCTCTCCCGGCGGTTTACGCGACATACAAACCATACTCTGGGTAGCCCAGCGCCATTATGGCACTAATGATCTATTGAAATTAACGGCCCTGGGCTTTTTGAAGCAAGATGAAGCAGAAACCCTGCTGGCTGCACAGAGATTCCTCTGGCATGTTCGATTTATCCTCCACATGATCAGCAATCGTGACGAAAACCGGCTTCTATTTGATAACCAGAGAAATCTAGCCAGGCATCTGGGGTACCAAGATGGTGATCAACTAGCAGTCGAACAGTTTATGCAGGACTACTATCGGCAAGCCCAAGCCGTAAGCACCATCAACGAAATCCTTTTACAGCATTTTGACGAACAGGTCGTTGGATCAAGAACAAAGGCCGTTATCAAACCTATTAACGCTCGCTTTCAGAGTTACAATGACTTCCTGGAAGTCTCAGTTGAAAGCGTATTCCATGACCACCCGGAAGCGCTCCTGGAAATGTTCGTTATCCTCGGCTCGAGTCCGAATTTAAAAGGCATTCGGGCGAGTACCATACGCCTGGCCCGATATCATGCCACTAGCATTGATGAAAATTTCAGACAGAATTCAATCAACACAAAACTGTTTCTTGATTTACTCAGGGTTGAGCACCATCTATTTTCACAACTCCGCAGAATGATTCGCTATGGCATCCTAAGCGCCTACATGCCTGAATTTGAACGGGTAATCGGGCAAATGCAATTCGATCTGTTTCATATCTACACCGTCGATGCGCACACTCTGCAAGTGGTCAGGAATATGCGCCGTTTCAGGTATAAAGATCAAAAGCAGAAATTCCCAATCGCGGCACATATTTACCAAAGGCTTCCTAAAGTCGAGTTGCTTTATATTGCCGGTCTGTTCCACGACCTGGCAAAGGGCCAGGGTGGCGACCATTCCATTCTAGGCATTGGCTTGGCCAGAGACTTCTGCCATCGGCATGCCCTGGGTACATGGGACACCAACCTGGTCTGCTGGCTAGTGGAAAATCACCTGCTGATGTCGACTACAGCGCAGCGCAAAGATATCTTCGACCCTGATATTGTTCTTGAATTTGCGCAACTAATGGGTGATCAACGCAGGCTCGACTACCTATATGCCCTCACCGTGGCGGATATCAACGCCACCAATCCGACCCTCTGGAATAGCTGGCGAGCATCACTGCTGTCACAACTCTATCTCGCAACCAACCGTCTGCTAAGGAATGGATTAGAAAACACCGTTGACCGTGAACACTACCTGGAACAGGTACAGAGTTCAGCAATAAAGCGGCTAAAGGATAAGAATATCAGCATCGACACGGTGCTGAGTCTCTGGGAGGGCCTGGATGATGATTATTTCATCCGCGAACCTCTGGCAAATATTGTTTGGCAAACTGAGTCGATCTTTCAGCACAGCAGACCAGATGAACCCTTGATCCTGATACATCAGGAGGTAACGAGAATTTCCGAAGAGGAGGCTGCAACCCATATTTTAATCCATTCCACTGCACGGAGATCCCTGTTTCATGCCATTGCGACGGCTTTTGAAAGACTGGGTCTAAATATAGTCGATGCCCGGATTCCCAGCACCTCAACCGCCAGGACCAACTACACATTCGATGTCCTGGAAAGTAATGGCAGACCCGTTGGAAACCAACCCGAGCGTATTAAAACGATTAAAAAATCCCTTCATACCTCCATTATGGCGCCAGACCAGAAAAGTTTTAATCCTCGACGCACATCACGTGCGCTCAAACAATTCAGCAGGAAAACGGAAGTCTCCCTGACCAATCAAGCCAATGTTAACTTCACTGTCCTAGAGGTCATCGCACCAGACCGTCCTGGTTTACTGGTAGTTCTGGCGAACACCTTTGATGACTTGGAAATTCATATGTTGGCTGCGAAGATAAGCACCCTCGGTGAACGGGTCGAGGATGTATTCCACATTGTTAACCATGAGGAGCAGCAGATACTGGATATCTTAGACCAGGATAGGGTCAGACAGACTATCTGTGATGCCTTGGATCAACATATCGCCGACCTGACAACCCGATGAACACCTCATTAAGTAAATTAAACCCGTACCCTTTTGCCCGCCTCAACCAATTACTGACAACCGTGACCCCGGCAGACTTCAGCCTGATCTCCCTCGCCCTGGGGGAACCCAAACATGCCACACCAGCCTTTCTTATCGATTATATGACTAATCCCGAGCTGCTCAGGAAGGGGCTGGCAACTTACCCGCCAACCCGCGGCATTGCAGAGCTAAGGCAGGCTATCTCGGAATTTATTAGCAGACGTTATCCACCAGCAAAGATTAACCCGGAAACCGAGGTGTTGCCGGTCAATGGCACCCGTGAAGGACTGTTTTCAGTCGCTCAAGCATTAAGCGAACCACGGAAACGAAAACACATCGTTTTGCCCAACCCCTTTTATCAAATATATGAAGGTGCCTCTATCCTGGCAGGTTGCCAACCCATCTATGTAAACAGTGAACACAGTGCCCCATATAAGCCTGATTACACTGCTATCAAACCAAGCACCTGGGATCAGGTCAGCATCCTGTACCTTTGCAATCCCGGTAATCCACATGGAAGCCTGCTGAGCATTAAAGAACTGCAATTTCTGATCGAACGAGCACAGCAGCACGGTTTCATTATCATAGCTGATGAATGCTATTCCGAGATTTATCGCAGTGAGGCGGCTGCCCCGCCTGGCCTACTGGAGGCCTCTGCAAAGATGGGCAATACTGGGCATAAACAATGTCTGGCATTCAACAGCCTTTCGAAACGCTCCAACCTCCCAGGCCTGCGTTCTGGCTATGTTTGTGGGGACGCTAAACTGATCGAGTCATTCCTCCTGTATCGCACCTATCATGGTTCTGCCATGCCTATTCATAATCAGCTACTCAGTGCCCTGGCCTGGTCAGATGAACAGCATGTGATTCTTAATCGCGAGATGTACAGAGAAAAATATACTGCATTCCTGGAGATCGTCGATGACGTCTGGCCCATGCACCAACCTGAAGCCAGCTTTTACCTATGGCCCCAGACCCCCTATGATGACCAGAAGTTCGCCATCAACCTGGTTAAGGAAACTAACATTCGGGTTCTCCCTGGCAGCTACCTGGCGCGCACTTCAAATCAGCAAAACCCCGGCCAAAATCGAGTTAGATTAGCCCTGGTTGCCGAACTGGACCAATGCATACAGGCAGCGGAAAGAATACGTGATCATTGGCCAAAGCTCTGCTGAGAAGCATTTTGCAGTGCCAAGCGTTAAATCCTGCAGGACCTTCAATAAATCGCGTTTACAGCTGGTATTTCAGCAAGCCAACAGCAGTCAAGCCGCGATAGCCCCGAGAAGACGCTGGTATCTACTGAATTTAACCTCGAAGACTGGCATAATGTCGCGTCTCTTACACACCACGGGCAATAACATGTTCAGCTTAGCCTTCGGCATTGGAACTCAAAACCGAAAAGAGGAATGGTTAGAAGTTTACTACCCCGAACCCTTAATTAACCCCAGTGCCTCATTAATAGCCACCATTAGCTCTTTAACGGCTTATGAAGGCGGAAATCAAGCCCTGCCACTCGACCCATCATCTATCCGTAGCCTGTCAGAGGCCGTTAACATCCACTCTCAGAAACAGATTCTGCAACAATTTCGAGATGCCTCGAGTCCTATTGTATTGACGGTCTTAGAGCACGATAGCGACCTGACTTCAACGCCGGAGGCTTATCTAAAACTCCATTTACTATCCCATCGTCTGATCAAGCCTAACGACATAAATCTCCAGGGCATTTTCCCTCTCCTACCCAATGTTGCCTGGACTAACCTGGGCGCCATTGACCTGGAAGAAGTTGAGCAGGCAAGAATCAACGCCAGAGTTTCAGGCAAATTATTGACCGTATTCAGTGTCGATAAATTCCCCATACTGACCAACTACTTTATTCCTAAGGGCGTGAGAATTGCTGATTCAGCACGGGTACGGTTAGGTGCCTATCTCGGCGAGGGAACTACCGTCATGCATGAAGGCTTCAGCAATTTCAATGCTGGCTGTGAAGGGCCCAACATGATAGAAGGACGTATTTCCCAGGGCGTCATGGTCGGTTCAGGTAGTGACCTCGGCGGCAGCGCATCGACAGCCGGCACATTATCAGGTGGTGGAAACACGGTGATCAGTGTCGGTGAGGACTGCCTGATCAGTGCCAATGCAGGAACAGGCATCTCTCTTGGAAACCGCTGTACGATTGAAGCAGGTCTTTACATCACTCCTGGGACCCTGGTTGAAGTTCTCGATGAAAAGCTCGAGCAGGTAATGCTGGCAAAGGCCAGGGAATTAAGCGGCCAGGATGATATGCTGTTCATTCGGCACTCTCGCTCTGGCGCTGTACAATGCCGAACCAATCGACAAGCGATTCAACTGAACAGCACCTTACACACCCATAATTAAGCCGGCAGACCATGAAAATTGATGCCGATAGAGAACGAAAGCTGCTAGCAGTCCTATCCGAGCTCATGGAAAAACCATCGACGTCGCCCCAGGACTGCGGCTGCCAGGATTCCATCGAGGCTTTCATTACACCGCTGGGCTTTACCTCTACTCGTCTTCCTTTCGAAGACGTCAGTAATCTCTGGGCTACAAAATCCGGATCGAAACCCGGGCCAACACTCATATTTGCCGGGCATACCGATGTTGTCCCGACGGGTCAGCTCTCTTCCTGGGATTGCGATCCATTTAAAGCCAACGTCTCAGGTGACGTGATCACAGGTAGAGGTGCAGCCGATATGAAAGGCGCTCTGGCTGCCATGCTCATCGCAACCGAAATGTTCCAGAACAAGTATCAGGTTTTCCATGGTCGACTGGGTTTCCTGATCACCAGTGATGAAGAAGCCGCAGCCATTAATGGCACCAAAAAAGTCATGGCCTGGCTCAACGAGCAGGACGAGCATTTCGACTACTGCGTTGTTGGCGAGCCCTCCAGTGACCAAAGCCTTGGCGATGTAATCCGGGTAGGACGACGGGGTTCCTTAAACGGCAAGCTCACTATAAAGGGTAAGCAGGGTCACGTTGCCTATCCAGACAAAGCAAGCAATCCTATTCATTCCTGTTTGACAGCGCTGGCTGAGCTCAGTGCAGTGACATGGGATACGGGCAATACGTTTTTCCCGCCGACCAGTTTCCAGATATCAAACTTCCAATCAGGTACCGGTGCCACCAATGTTATTCCTGGCGATGCGATCATCGATTTCAATTTTCGCTACTCCACTGAATCCACCGAGACCTCCTTGATGCAGCGGACGGAAGACATTCTCAAGCACTATCATCTGGAATATGCGCTGCAATGGTCTTTGTCCGGCGAACCTTTCCTGACCCAAGATGGCGTTCTGATCACTTCCACATCAGCAGCTGTTAACAAGATCAAGGGATATCAGCCGGTCCTATCCACCGGTGGTGGTACCTCTGATGGAAGATTTATAGCACCTTCCGGGATTGAAGTCGTCGAAATCGGTCTCTGCAATGAAACCATCCATCAGATTAACGAATGTACTTCGTTATCCGATCTCAGGGATCTAACCCTGATTTATCTGGATATTATGGAAGGGATACTGTTACCGGACAACTCACAGCATGTTTCCTGATATTGAAGTTTACATCAAAAATATCGACCTCAAGCGCGTCAAGGATTGGCTTGATCTACACTTTGATGCAGTTATAGAAACCCATTCCAGTCAGAACCCAGTGTTTAAAGTCACCTATCAGCGACAGACCACAGAGATCCATTATGTGGAGAAAGCCGCACGCGGACATTTCTCAAGCCTTTGGTTCAAGCAAAACCACACACCCTGGTCAACCGACCTTGACTGTGCCACCAGCGCAGCAGCATGCCTGCAGACCGAGATAAGATGCAGCGACGGCTCCTGGGAGGAGCCGGCCGAAGCTCAGGGTTCGGTCTGGTACAAACTAGTCGACAATGAGATATCCAAAATAAGGTGGGCAGATTGAAAGTCGTTTTATTCATCGCACTGGCTATTATTTCCTTCTGCGGTTTCCTGCTGACACTATTGCCGGCCAGCATTTTTTTTGCACTACTTCCCCAGGAAGTCAGGGCAGCCAAGGGGCTTATCATCGGCCATCCCCAGGGAACGATCTGGTCTGGGTATACCACCATCCAGTTCCGCAACTTCCCGGAATCATCAGTACAATGGCAATTTGATGAAATATCAGCTGACGATCTTACCCCTGCGGCAACCTACAATGTAGGTATAACCGGACCGCACCATGATATGACGGCCGAATTTACTATTTCTGAATTACAACTCAGCATGAATCAGCTTCAGGGATCGATTCACGCCAACGACATAAATCAGCTCAGTGCTGAATACGGCCATCGCTTCAGCGGTGAACTTGTTTTGAAGGGGATTTCCCTGACAACCGATTTCCGTTGTCTGCAGTCATTAGCGGGGCAAGTATACTGGGATGGTGGCGGTATCCTTTTAAATGTCGCTGAGCCGCCCCTTAGCCTGGAACTTCCTCCCATAAGCGGGTTGCTGGACAGTCATGACTGCAATCTCGAGCTGGCACTTGAAAACAGGCCAGACAAGCTGATGGACATCCAATTAAAGCCGACCGGATGGGTTGAAGTGCAGATATACCAAGCAATGCTAAATCTCGCCGGGCTGGCTGAACCTGTGCCCGCCGGGAACGAACTAAAACCAGTGCTGCTGTTCGAGGAAAAAATACTGTAACCTCTGCAATAGGAGAATCGGTAACCCATGTTCACACTGTTAAATGTCCTGCACCAGTATCAGAAATCAGTCGGGCTAACACTCATAGCTGGACTGGTTATTTTTACGTCTTTCTCCATAGCAAGAAGTGTTTCGTTCTTCCTTGACGATGCATTAATCACTCAGACGGTTAATCAGGCCCCCACCAGTATTACTGCAAATCAGGATACAAATATCCTGCAATTGCGGCGATTAAATCTGTTTGGAGAGGTGACAAGAGCGGCGAGCCCTAGCCTTCAGGAAGCACCCGAGACTCGCCTGAACCTTGAGCTCCAGGGTGTTTTTATTAGTGAAGACCCGACTGCCTCCAGTGCGATCATTGCGGAAAAAAACAAACCTGGGAAGCTATTTCAGGTCGGTGACAAACTACCTGGTAATGCCTACCTGCATGCTGTTCGTGCCGATCACATACTCCTACGCAGAGGCAGCCGGCTTGAAAAACTCATGTTCCTCCTTGCCAAAGTCACATTTGAATCCGGTGATGCGAATAGCTCCGCTGAACCCAACCAGAACCAGTCAGCCAAGCGAAACCCCAGAAACATTGCCAGTCCACTGCTAACCAATCCAGAGAGCCAGGACAACTCACTGAGAGAATACCTCGAACAGAACAAAAGCCGACTAAAATCAAACCCGGACGAACTACTCAGAGAGATAGGGATGTCGCCAGTCTCCAAAGAAAGCGCAAATGGTTATAAAGTAGGCAGTGGCAGCGCTGGAGCAGCTTTGACCCAAGCTGGCCTGCAGGGTGGTGACGTGGTGATATCAGTCAATGGGTTAGCCGTCGGTGTTGCCATGAATGATTCAAGATTAGTTGACCAGGCAATGGCTGCAGGACGTGTTCGGGTAGAAGTCCAAAGGGGCGGAAGGCGATTTTTTCTGACGATTCCCATACCCTAACGTCATCTATTCCAGTAAACTTTAAATTGAAAAAAGCAGAAAAAGTAAACCATGAGAGTAATTTTCACAGCCGTTCTGATCCTGTTCGCTTTTTCCGCAAATCCTGCCTTTGCTCAGGACAGTTGGCGCATCAATCTTAAAAATGCAGATATCAGGGAATTCGTTACTCAGGTCTCAGCCATTACCGGTAAAAGTTTTATTATTGACCCCAGAGTTAAAGGTAATGTTACCGTGGTTTCAAACACGGCCATGGGTCAGGAGGCCGTTTACGAGCTCTTCCTGAGCGTATTGCAGGTACATGGTTTTGCTGCTGTGAGCGCCAATGGCATTACAAAAATTGTCCAGACCGTACTAGCCAAACAAAGTGGTAATCCGAACGATTTCATTGAGGATCTGATTTCCCAGGAGCTGGTAACCCGCGTCATACCGATACGCAATGCGGCCTCTCAAGAAATGGTTAAAGTACTCAGGCCTTTAATCCCCCAATATGGGCACATTGCAGGGTTAATTGACCCAAACGTCCTCATCATCAGCGATCACGCCTCAAATATCAGTCGCTTAGTAGAAATAATCAATCGTGTCGATGTTGCTGATAACCTGGAAGTGGCTATCATCGATCTTAAAGAAGCCTGGGTAGAAGACATTGTCACTTTACTTGAGCAGTTAGCACCGGAGCAAATCGGTAAAAGCGCCAAGGGACCCAACCGTATTACGATAGTGGCCAGTGAAAGAACCAACAGTCTTGTCCTCAAGGGAGAACGATACACGCTAGCCAAAGTTAAGGCACTGATCAGTCAGTTGGATGTCCCAGCGAATCGCTCTGGCACCATCAAGGTCATTCGCCTTGCCCATGCAGATGCCACAAAACTGGCAGAAATCCTGACTAATATTGCCAGCAATACTAACGACAGCGAATCCTCTGCCATGGTCGAAGTCAGTGTCCAGGCAGATGAAGCTATCAATGCGCTTATAATCCGGGCAGACCCTGCGACCATGATTGATATCATGGATATTGTTGATAGTCTTGACGTCCGGCGCATGCAGGTGCTCATAGAAGCCGCTATTGTAGAAGTGACTACAGACTTCAGCCAGCAACTGGGCAGCGAACTTGCCATCGGCGATAACACCAGTGGAAACACCCCTATCGGTTTAACTGCACCTGGTGGTACTCTCGCGCAGGTTCTTCAGGGTCTGGCAACGAACACCGCGCCAATGACTTCACTGGGCGACTCGCCACTAATCGCTGGAGGACGAGTCAGTACGACCGGCCCAAGCTTTGCTTTTATAGTTAAGGCGCTGGCCGCGAATAGCGATGTCAATCTGTTGTCCACACCGAGTATCACTACCATGGATAACGAAGAGGCAAAAATCGTAGTTGGGCAGAATGTGCCGTTCAGAACTGGCTCAACTGTCTCAGGAAGCCAAGGAACTACTAATCCCTTCACCACCATTCAAAGAGAAGACGTTGGCTTGACTCTGCAAGTTACGCCGCACATCAACAACGACAACCTGGTGCGACTCACCATCCATCAGGAAGTCTCTGAGGTTGATGCTTCCAGCCTGCGGGATATAGGTTCAGACGCCGCTGCAGACCTGATCACCAACAAAAGAACCATCGATACCACTATTCTCGTTGACAATGGAGAAGTCATTATCCTCGGTGGCCTAATGCGCGATAAGGAGACCAACGGTGAATCAAGAGTGCCTTTACTGGGCAGCATCCCCATATTAGGGATGCTTTTCAGGAGTAGAACCTCGAGTATCGAAAAGCAGAACCTGCTGGTTTTCCTGCGACCCACTGTTTTAGCCACTAAAGAAGATATAGCGACGGTTTCAGAACGGAAATATAACCGGGTCTACCAAATTGAAATCGAGGGTACAGGCGCCACGTCTGAAAATATATCAGAACTCTTCGATGGCAATTTATAATCGCTTCAGAGAACAGCAGTTTAATCTTACCAAATCGTTTTTAAAATTCTGGTTATCGCCAACTTTCATTCGGAACTCGTTGCACCAGCTTGATCTTCAGGCTGATGATAAGGTCTGTTATGTCATGGACTATCAGTCCATCGCAGACCTCATGGTTACGGAGATAGCCTGTGAACAGGGCGACCTACCACTTCCCCGGGCAGCCATGGCGGGCCTGCCTGAGGCCAGATCATTTTTCTTTTTGCGACATGCAACCGGTATAACGGGACGCAAAACTGCAAAGAACTTCAGCCCGAGACTGGAACGATTGTTATCAAGACAACGGCAACGAACCCAGCCCATCAAAGTCGTTCCAGTCTCGCTTTTTTGGGGACATCAACCTGACAAAGAAAAATCCTGGCTGAAGCTGATGCTCTCAGATAACTGGTCAACCACCTCCCGAATCAGGAAAATTCTGGCACTGCTACTGGTCCCAAAACACCTTTTAGTCGAATTTGGAGAACCCATTGATCTGCTTTCTATTATCCGCGCCCAGGATAATCCAGCGTTATCAGCACGACATCTGCATCGCAAGCTAAGAACACACTTTACCCAACAACGACAAGCTATATTAGGGCCAGACCTTTCTCATCGAAGAACTCTCCTGAAAACTATCGTCGATAGCGACCGAGTCAAGGCAGCCGTCATTGATGCGTCTATAATTGATCAGGAACCACAAACAGACACAGCAAAAAGGGCCGAGAAATATGCCCGTGAAATTGCCTCAGATCAGTCCTATCGGGTTATTCGGTTTTTCGAAGTATTCTTATCCTGGCTATGGCACAAACTCTATGAGGGCATAGAGCTTTATAATCTTGATCGCGCTAAAGCAGCGGCACTAACCTCTGAAGTCGTCTACGTACCCTGTCACCGCAGTCATATTGATTACCTACTACTATCCTACGTCTTATATCACAATGGCCTGACACCGCCTCACATCGCCGCAGGCGTGAATCTCAACCTACCCCTGGTCGGCTCGTTGCTTAGAAGAGGCGGAGCTTTCTTTATGCGGCGTACTTTCAAGGAAGATCTACTCTACAAAGCTGTTTTCGATGAGTACCTGCATTTAATGCTCAGTAAAGGCCATTCCATTGAATACTTCATTGAAGGAGGCCGGAGCAGAACAGGCAGCATGCTTAATCCGAGAATCGGCATGATCAGCATGACCCTGAATGGTTATTATAAAGATAACACTAAAGAATTAACGTTTATGCCCGTCTACTTCAGCTATGAGAAGGTGATGGAAATTAATAGTTATATAGGAGAGCTTGCCGGCAGAAAAAAGAGTAAAGAAACCCTGGGTGGCTTGCTTACGACGCTTAAACTGCTAAAACAAGACTTTGGTCAGGTTGCGGTCAGCTTTGGGGAGCCCTTAAACCTGCGCGCCTACCTCAGTGAACTGGCGCCTGACTGGCACACCCACTTACCTGAGGATATGCAACGAAAAACCAGTATCAGTTTAGCTCATGAGCTGAGCCAAAGAATCAACGACGCAGCGGTTCTTAACACCGTCAATATCACGGCCTTCGCCATTTTATGCACGCTGAGAAATGCCATCGAGATGGGTAGACTTGAATCCCAAATTACCTTCCTGCTGAGAGTCAGTGACAACCAGCTAAAAACCTCTTTATTGGACCAAGCAGCCGAGGACATTATCGAAAATGCCCTTCGCATCACCGGCCTGGAAAAATCTACCTCCGCAGCCGGGACAATCATAAAAGCTGACCCTGGCAACCACGTCGAACTAAGATACTATTACAACAACGTCATTCATTTGTTCGCAATCCCAAGCCTGGTAGCACGAATCCTCAGGCACCGAAACGACATCGGTTACCAAAATCTAATCGATGAAGTTAACCTGGTTCTGCCTTTTATTACTAATGAACTACTCATCAAGAATAACCCGTTGTCGACACGTACCGCAGTTGATCGGTTGCTGTCCACTTTAGAAGCAGAAAATTTACTTATCCGTCAACAGAACCAACTGAATGTACAGCAGCACCCCATCGAGACATATCTAGGCTTATATGATCTGGGTGATGCCGTTAGCCCGTTCCTGATTCGTTACTACATTGTCTGCTATTTATTAGAATCCAACCTCCCCAGTCAGGTTGAAATAGAAAATACCGCCTTGAGCATTTACCAGCAGGTATTCGAGACCCTGAATAGCGTACCTGCGGAAACCATTACCACCACCCCTTTTAATGGTTTCCTGAAGGAGTTAGTTGAGCAAGGCTGGTTGGATTCTGGACATTCGACGGATAGCGCGGAAGTTCACAACCTGCAAAAATTCCTGGCCAGTCTATTGTCAGCAGATGTCATCGCCACCGTAGCAAGCTGCTCAAATACCCTGCTGCATAAAAATATCGAATCGACTGCTTCTTCCCTTTAACGAATAAACAGGCGAGCGATCAGAATAGGTGGTCGTATCTCGTAAAGCACGTTTCACGGCTATCCGCGGTATCCCCATATCAAAAGCAGTAGACAACAGATTTTCTGGCGTCAGATTTCCTCCAATATACGATTGCAATATCTGCATTTCACCGCTCGCCAACGCAGATTTTTTCTTCACCGCGAACATAGGGTCGATCATGGCGGCATCAAACCGCTCAACACCCTCAAGACCCTCACACGAATCGCCAAAGAATAGGTGCATTCGGGCGACGATAGACTGCAGATCAGGATTCTGGCTCGCTCGTCGCAAGCCATCGGAAAGCAGCAGGTAGAGTACCTTTGAGCGTTCTTTTAGATAAACTTCACAGCCAAAGGCTGCCAGGATAAAAGCATCCTTACCGAGACCCGCCGTCATATCCAATATAGTGTAGGTTCGGTTTGCGCCGACTGCTTTGATCAACATTTCATTTTTAGCAGAGAGGTGCTCTAGACGATAACGCATGCTAGAAGACCCAAAATCAACTGCCAAGGGTGAGAAATCATCCCAGCAATCAACCAGCGACAAACGATCATCTATTTGCTCGATTCGATACTGGCTCACTTGCTCGGTGGACTCGCTACCTGGTGTCTTACATACTCAGGCCTGGCATTTAATGCATCCACATAGTCGGAGTCACGCATACGATGGGTGGCCATATCCAACAAATCCCGGGAGCTCGGCTGCGCCACCTCCGAGATTGTTTCAAAACGAAAGCCGCTCAATGTTGCCAAATCGGCAAAGAACACCTGCCTATTACCTGCACCATGCCAGCTACCTGACGGCAACCCAGGAAAATTCGCTGGCTCTACGACTACTTCCTCACCCGTTAATTCCGGGCAGACAGCGGTACAATTCATATAAGCCCCCATATAAACTTCTTGTTCCCGGGCAGCCAAAGCAACCACCACATTGTCACAACCCTTTTCCCTGCCCAGCTTTCTAGCGATAGCAGCGAGGTTAGAAACAGGTATTACCGGAATCGATAATCCGTAGGCTATGCCTTGTACAACTCCGACAGCAATTCTCAAGCCTGTAAATGACCCGGGGCCCCTGGCAAAGGCCAACCCATCCAGTTGGTTTAGGCCAATTCCGGACTCTGTCAGGATAGACAGTATATTGGGCAGAATATCTCGGGAATGCTTCCTGCCTGAATCAATCACCCTATAAACATCTTCAGATGCTGTACGGACACCCAGAGTCATACTCGAAGCCGACGTATCAATAGCGAGTAAGTTCATATTTCCTCAAAAAACTTCATTGCAGTCTCTTTATCACGTGTCCATTCTATCGATGGCAGGCTGTTGATCAAAGCCTTACCATAGGGCTTCTCAACTATCCTGCTATCACCCAGAATAAACAAGCCCCTATCTGACTCAAGTCGAATCAGCCGCCCAAACCCCTGCCGCAAGTTGACGGCACATCTTGGTAAGTGCAGATCCATGAAGGGATTTTTGCCCCTGGCTGAGTAGGTACTGGCCAGTGCTTCAACCCTGGCGTCTGCAGGGCTGTCAAAAGGCAGTTTATCAATTAACAGGCAGCAAAGGTTTGCGCCGGCAAAATCCACCCCCTCCCAGAAGCTTTGAGTCGCCACTAACACGGCTTGCTCGGCTCGCATAAACTGATCAATCAAGCTACTCTTAGGGCCCTCTCCCTGGGCCAGCAACAGTGGTAAATGCAATGTCTCAAGGTACTCCTTGGCAGTAGCCAGCGCACGAAAAGAAGTGAACAGCAGTAAAGCCTTTTTAGACAACATAGGGGTAGCGTGCTGCATCAGCGCAAGGCAATGCCCTGGCGAATTGACAGCTGGCAAGTCTGTTGGAATGAAGCCCGCAGCCTGCACAGCAAAATCAAAAGGGCTATCGAACTGATATTCCTTAATTGCTCCCACACCAAGTGTATCTTTGATGAATTCGAATGACCCATCTACCGACAGTGTCGCCGAAACAAAAAGCCATTGGGCAGACGAATTCTGGTAACAGGCAGACAGCACCTCTCCCAGATCACTCGGCATACTATTAAACTGAAAACCGTTTTCATCAAACTCAAGCCAGTGCGCTGAACCCGATAGAGACTTATTTGAGGAAATCATCATCAAATGATCTGAAATGTCACTGGCTCGAGCGTAGCAATGCCTAAATACAAGACTTCGATCCAGCCTCGCTGCCAGCACATTTAAACATTTTGCCAAGGCAGCCTCGAGTTCATCCATCAGCTCACTGCCGGGCCCGGTAATCCACTCCGCCAGCTTGAGATGCCTTCCTATGAGGTCAAATTGGTCACTCAAGGTTCGAATAGACCGTAACATCCAGGACACCACTGAGGCCAACTCAGGATCATCTCCACCTAGCGAGGCCAGTTCCCTCCGCAGTTGCATAGCCACATCGATCAGCTGCGAGCTGCTCAGACTATTACCAAAAAAACGCCTGGCCACATCCGGTACCTGATGCGCCTCATCAACAATGATATGATTCGCCTGGGGAAGTAACTGGCCCAATTGATCATCCTTCAACGCCAGATCCGCCCAAAGTATGTGGTGATTTACGACCACGATATCGGCCTGCATGGCCTTGTCTCGAGAGCGATAGACCGGGCAGCTATGATACCAAGAACAGCTTCTGGCCAGACAATTAGCTCTGGTACTGGTGATCAAAGACAAAAGGTCCGGCTTACCGGAAAAATCAGCTAGCTCATTGAGGTCACCGGTCTTGGTCTGCCTCGACCAAGCCTGTACCTCTTTAAGCTCAGTCGCCAGATCTTGATTTTTAAAGTGATTTTCTTCACTTATATTTTTGTTGAGCCTATAGGGACAAACATAGTTCGACCTGCCTTTAAGAACAGCAACCTGCTTGTGGATACTGGAAAGTTTGATGGCGAGTGGCAGGTCCTTCTCATAAAGCTGATCTTGGAGTGCGCGGGTACCTGTAGAAATGATAGTTCGCCCGCCCTTCTCCAGAAGTGGAATCAGATAAGCAAGCGTTTTTCCTGTGCCCGTCGCTGCCTCAAGCAGCGCATTCTCGTGGCTATTGATTAAACCATCAATCACTCGCGCCAACTCTAATTGGCTGCGTCGATAGGAGAACGAATTCAGTTGACTGCATAGCAGGCCGCTGACTGAAAAATATCGGTCGGCAAGATCTGACACTATCTGCACCACTTTACTTCTGCAATCAGGTCTCTATCCTTATTGAGTGAACTTATAGCTTACAATTCTGTGATGGACGTGAACTCATATACCACCGTGATACTGGCCGGCGGCAGGGCCTCAAGAATGGGCGGCTGCGACAAAGGACTTGCCCTTTACAAAGGTCAGCCCTTAATCCGCTACGCGATCACGGTGGCTGAATCACAAAGCCAACGGATACTCATCAGCGCCAATCGCAATCAAGAAGAATATAGAGCGATGGGCCTATCTGTTTATGCTGACAATTTTGCCGACTACTCTGGCCCCCTGGCTGGTTTAGTATCTTGCGCACCTCACATTGAAACACCTTATACAATCGTCATGTCCTGCGATATGCCTGATATCAGCGCAGAAGTCATAGAGCAATTGAAAAAACAACTGTGTAGCGCCCCTGAAAAATCGTCTGCTGCAGTCTTTCGTGACCAGCATGCCCTGCAATGCGGTCTATTCGTTTGCGAAACCAGCGCACTGCATTCTATCCAGGCATTCCTTGACGACAATCACCGATCAGTAAAGCAATGGCTGAACAGTCTCAACCTGCTCACGCTCATTTGGTCAGAAGATACAAATGCATTCAAAAACATTAATCGATTAATTGACCTTTAAATTCAAGCCCATAACAAAGTAAGCCCTCTTCGAGGGCTTTTTGAGTACATCCTGGTTCACTTATGGGCCAACGTCGGTTATCCGGACATCGTCTCACCCGGCTTCGTTTCTCCTCGGCAAAAACCACTAATTCCAGGTCAGCAAGAACATTCAACAATCTGCTTAAGTGGGGTCAAGTTTAGAAAATAAATAGGTATTTGCACAGCTTTTTTTGCTGATCAAATCCACTGTCATGCTGCTTTTGGCAGGCGCGCTACAGCCCTGCCCAGGGAATCAACCCTATAACTCGTCTACTACAGTGAATATAGCGTTTTTAATCTCATCGGTCGGCCCGGAACCAGCGATCACCGCGTAACACATATCCTCACTCTGATCAGCCAACTGACTATAAAAATCGACTAACGGCGCCGTTTGATTGTCATAGACTCGCAGGCGTTCGCGGACTGTTTCTTCCTGATCATCATCTCGCTGAATTAACGGCTCAGCCGTGACATCATCCAAACCTTCAACCTGGGGTGGATTAAATTTTACGTGGTAAACTCGACCAGAACCGGGATGAACCCGGCGCCCGCCCAACCTGGCGATAATCTCAGCGCTATCAACCCGTATTTCAATCACACAATCGATGTGGATATTTTCCTCCAGTAATGCCTTCGCCTGCGGGATAGTCCTGGGAAAACCATCAAACAGGAACCCTTGCTGGCAGTCTGGTGCCTGAATCCGTTCTTTTACCAGAGCAATAATTATCTCATCCGTAACCAACTCGCCATTATCCATCACCGACTTTACTTTCTGGCCTAAAGGACTGCCTGCCTTGATTGCTTCTCGCAACATATCCCCTGTTGATATCTGGGGTAGCCCATACTTTTCAGTAATAAACTGTGCTTGGGTGCCCTTGCCTACTCCCGGCGCTCCCAAAAGAATCATCTTCATAACTTTCCCTTATTTTAAAACTAATCCATGGCTCATTCGTGATTATCTTACGTCTGAGTCGATCTCCTGGCGGATATGACATTCGGTAACTGTTGGATGAGTTCCAACGCCCTTATGAGTCGCTCCAGTGATGCTACTTCTATCGTCATCTGAATATTAACGGTATGCCTTACTTTATCGGTAATGGAGTTCATCATAATGACATTGATCAACTCATCGAAGAAAATACCGGTAATATCAAACAGCAACCCGGGTCTATCGTAGGAATCCACATCGATCAAAACCGGGAATGCTGCTTCTACATCCTCACGCCAGCTCAGCCGCATCAGACGTCCATAGACATCAGCATTTAAGACTTGAATACAATCGTGGAGATGGACATTAACGACACCCTCATCATCCATGATACCGGCAATAGGATCACCCAGTACCGGATTACAGCACTTGGCGATGAAGTGCTCACGGTCACCCATACCGATAATCAGGGCCGACGGTTGTTCGGGTTCCCGAGGCTCCGAGTGATCACGATTCACATCCTGATCGGGTTCCTGATGCTCTAAAGAAACCGAAGGCGATGCCAGGGGTATTTCAGATTCCGACACGATCAGCTCAACAACATCGGTGAGCTGAATTTCTCCTACCGCCAGAGCATAAAAAAATTCATCTGGATGTTCATAACTGAACTCGCGAATAAGGGGGCTATAATCAACCTGCTCTATTCCCAACTGTCGCAATTCATCCATGAGCATTTTGCGACCGTCCTCGACATTGCGTATTTTTGCCCTATGTCCAAACCAAGCCTGAATTTTAGTCCTTGCTCTTGAGGTAGTTACATAACCCAGATGCGCATGTAACCACTCCCGCCTGGGTGCAACTTCATCACCAGTAATGATCTGGACGTGATCGCCGGACTTCAATTTATGATCCAGATTAACCATTTTGCCATTGATTTTAGCGCCGCGGCACTTATGGCCTATCTCAGTATGAACACGATAGGCAAAATCTACAGCGGTTGCATCAGGGGGCATATCCACTACATGGCCATCTGGTGTAAACAGATATATTCGATCAAGACTGACATTAGCCAAAATTTCATTGGCTGTCCCCGGCAGTCCTCTCACCTCATCCTGCCACTCGAGAATCTGCCTGAGCCATTCCATCCGTCTTTCATATTTGGCGCTGCGATCCTTGGCAACCAGACTCTTATATTGCCAGTGAGCACAGACCCCGTACTCGGCCTCGCGGTGCATCTCATCAGTCCTTATCTGAACTTCCAGCACCTTACCATCAGGACCGATCAAAGCCGTGTGGAGGGATTGATAACCGTTTTCCTTTGGATTGGCGACATAATCATCAAACTCATTGGGTATATTCCGCCAGAGACTGTGAACCATTCCCAGCACCCGGTAACACTCATCAGCATTTTTAACCAGCACGCGTATCGCCCTGACATCATAAACTTCAGAAAAATCAATCCCTTTCCGATTCATTTTGCGCCAGATACTGCAGATGTGTTTGGCTCTGCCTTCCAACTCAGCGTTAATACCCACCTGTTGTAATCTGTCATCAAGCTCGACTATCACCTCATCGATGTATTGATCCCTAACCACCCGCTTCTCATCCAACAAGCCTGCAATTCGCTTATATTGAAGGGGTTCCAGGTAACGAAAAGCAAGGTCTTCCAACTCCCACTTCAGATGACCAATACCAAGCCGGTGGGCTAACGGCGCATAGATTTCACTTATTTCCTTGGCCAATTTTATCTGTTTGCCTCGCTCACTCTTATTAGCCTGGCGAATGGTACAGGTCCGCTCCGCCAGTTTGATAAGTGCGACGCGAATGTCGTCTACCAGCGATACCAGCATGCGCTTGGCCTGGTCAATCTGATCGGTATCCTTACCCAAAACGACTTCAGATTTACCGATCTGAATATTGCTGATGGCTACCATCTTCAAAACGCCTTCAACCAGGTCCGCCACCGCATTTCCAAACTGTTTACGAACATGTTTGGCTGTGATCTGATTCTCACGTACAGCCCGATAGATAATCGCGGCAATCAATCCGTCTTCATCTACCTGCAACTCCGCCAGAATATCCGCCATTTCCAGGCCGGTTAAGTAACTGCTTCGCCCCGGTGCCCAAGCACCGGTAGTCTGTAAAGCCTTTTTTTCTGCCTGCTCAGACAATTCGCAGGCTTCCTGCAACCTGTCTACTGAAACCAGGGGACATCGCTCTGCCAGCAGGGCTAACCAATCCTCCAGATCGACCCCATTTTCAGAAAAAATCGGTTGATGTTGTTTTACTTTAACCACGCTGCCTCTTACCTGCTGAATAATGTAATGGTTTCAAGATGGGTTGTGTGTGGAAACATATCAATCATTCCAATGCTATCAAAATCAAAGCCACCCGAGGTTAAAACCTCGCTATCTCGAACCAGCGTCTTCGGATTACAGGACACGTACACTACTCTTTCCACGTCACTGGCAGCAAGTGCCTTGCAAAAATCTTCAGCCCCCGATCTTGGCGGATCCAAAAGCACCTTATTATAACCACCATCTTCTATCTGTGGCAGCTGTGTTCCATATAAATCGCAATACTCAAATATAACGTTAGCCACGTTATTGCTGGTTGCATTCTGCCTCGCTCTCGCCACGCTGACCTCTGACCCTTCCAAACCCGTTACAAAAGCAACCTGCTGGGCGATTGCCAAACTGAAATTACCGATACCGCAAAATGCGTCTAATACCCTGTCTCCTGCGTCAGTCCTGAGTAGAGCCAGCGCCTGATTAACCATTAACTGGTTTATCGGCTGATTTATCTGGGTAAATTCCAGGGGGTGGAAGAGAAACTTCAAATTTTGGTCATTTAATGAATAGCTGAGCAGGCTCTCCTCACCCTGAGGCGCAAAAAACCTTACTGAATCGGTACCCCCTGGTTGCAAAAAGATGAGCACCTCATGCTGCTCTGCAAACGCTGCCAGAGCAAGCAAGTCCTCTTCAGGCAGGCCAGCTAAATGCCGGATCACCAGCGCAGCCCGGCCTTCTCCTGCCGCGACTTCAATCTGCGGAATCATCGAAGGTTCAGCAAATCGATCAATCAACTGGGACAGAGGCTCGAGTAAATCCCCCAATGGTGGAACAAGAATATCGCAGCGTGACACATCAGCTATAAAAGAATTAGCTGTTTCTCTAAAGCCCACCAGCGTTTTATTTCTTTTCGCTACAAACCTGACCCCCAGCCTCGCCTTGCTTCTATAAGCCGAGCCCTGACCCGACAATGGTTTTTGCCACAGCCTCGGTGTTAAATGCGAAAACAGATCTCTCAGCCAGGACTCTTTCAAGTCCAGTTGGCCCTGCCTGCTTAAATGCTGCCAGGAGCACCCGCCACAGATATCCGCATACTGGCAACTGGGTTCAACTCGATCCGGACTCAGCGACTGAATCTTTTCCGCTCGACACAGCCAAACTTTCTTTTTTTTTCGTAACGGTACAGCAACAACCTGTTCGCCTTCTAAAGCACCGTAGACGCCACATTTCTGCTCATCATCCATCGCATAACCCTGCATACTCAGGGACGTCAATCGGGTAGGGAAAGGTTGTTTTTTACGACGCATAAGCTATCTCAATTATCCTTGGGGTGGCAAACCCGGTCTGATCAATCTCTTTACAAGTGGCTAAACTATTGGGTCCGCATACACACCCGTTGAAAGATAACGATCTCCCCGGTCACAAACAATGGCGACAATTGTGGCATTTTCAACTTCTCGATTTATCTGCAATGCCGCAGCAATTGCCCCACCTGATGAAACACCAGCAAAGATACCTTCTTCGCGCGCCAGTCGGCGCATTGTATCTTCTGCTTCTGTTTGGTCTATGTCGATAACCCGGTCGACTGCATCTTTATCAAAAATTGTCGGTAAGTAAGCCGCAGGCCAACGACGAATTCCAGGAATAGACTGCCCATCAAAAGGCTGTAAACCGATAATTTCAATCTCAGGTTTTACTTCATTGAAGAACTTCGAGACTCCCATAATCGTACCGGTGGTCCCCATAGAACTGATGAAATGAGAGATTTCCCCGTCAGTCTGCCTGAATATTTCTGGGCCAGTACCCCGATAGTGCGACATCGGATTATCCAGGTTCGAGAATTGATCAAGGACAATGCCCTGTCCTTTTTGTTCCATTGTGAGAGCTAAGTCGCGAGCTCCTTCCATGCCATCCTGCGAGGATACCAGGATCAGCTCAGCCCCATAGGCACGCATAGCTGCTTTTCTTTCTTCGCTCATATGAACAGGCATAATCAGCTTTATCCGGTAACCTTTGATTGCAGCCGCCATAGCCAAAGCAATGCCAGTATTGCCGCTGGTAGCCTCTATCAGTGTGTCTCCAGGGGAAATCTTACCGGCCGTCTCTGCCCCAGTAATCATACTAAGGGCCGGTCGATCCTTGACTGAACCGGCGGGGTTATTACCCTCCAATTTTGCTAATATGATATTTGAAGAAGCTTCCGGTAACCGCTGCAACCTCACTAACGGCGTTTCCCCAACACTCTCTTCTATCGTAGGATATCGTTGCATTGAAACCGGCATTCAAAATTTTACACATGATAGGACAACAGAACCTGTACTCATAGTAGCAACTGGGTCTAATCTAATTCTTCTCTGATATAAGGGACGACCAGATATAAGGGACGACCAGATATAAGGGACGACCGGATATAAGGGACGACCGGATTTAACTGTCCCAAACAAGGACAAATTGTACAGACAAGCCGTTGAAAGATTCTGTTATTATCTAATTAAGAAAATAACCAAGAGCCTGACTCGTTGAGTTAGCTGTCTGATAAATTCAAAGATAGGTCCGCCAGCATCCACAACAACATATATCTGGCATGGTCGTTGAGGAACCAGGGATGAAAAAATCAAGCCGTCGGATTGCCGTTATTATCAGTTCGATATTTATGATTTCTATTGCCCAGGTAAGTTGGCTGCAAAGCGCACCATCCTGGCTCTTGGTAGCAAGCCTTCTGGCACAATGGCTGCTTTGCGTAACACTGTTCAACCTGCTGCAGAATTCCTATCTGATTCCGCTAAAAAAATTGCAAAAATTCCACCGATCGTTATCAACCTCAGAAAACAATGAGGGTGCACCCACTGACGCTCCTGCGGCAGAACTACTGCAACCCGCACAGTTGATCAGCCACATACAATCTACCTTCTCAGGGTTACAACAAAAACTGGAACACTCACAATTGGAGAACCAGCAGCAAAAACGCAGTTCGGAAGCCTTATTTAATAATTTAAACGTCCACAATAACCACCTGTCCACAGAACTAAACAGGCTGAATGAAAAGACCTCCGCCACCCTGAAAATTATCAGCAAGCAGCTCGACCGGATACCGTCAGAAGCAAAAAACTCACTTGATTCCCATTCGACCTCCGACTTCCACGAACAAATTCAATTGCTGTCTGATTCGATTTCGCAGGAGCAACCTGACCCTGTGATCCTATCCATTGATTTAATTGAGACAATGGACAACTGGCTTGAACTCCTCAAACCAATCCATAATGGGCTTATCAATCTTATTATCGACCCGGCAATGCCTAGCCGCATTGAAGTACACCGAATCAATCTGGTCAGGCTACTGTCTTTCCTTATAGATATAGCACTGCAGAGCCAGGGGAAAACCAATTCACTGGGGCTGGTTGTCAACTCACCTGGTAGCGACCATCTATGTTTATTACAGCTCATATCCAGGGTAGAAGCCTTCACCGCCGACCAAATCGATCATACCAACCCTGAATTCCAGCTGCCATTGAAGAGCTACAGCGAAAACAGGCTCCATCCAGGAAAAGGCAGAACTGCAATGGTATTAGCTGCTGATCCAATCCAGAGACTGGCCTTAAAACAACGTATCCAGTACTTTGGCTGCTCCATCAACCCGGATTTCAAATCTGGACAGATCGACCTGTTCCTGGTCACGTCATCCAGTGGCACCTTTTTCGATCGTTTTAAACCCTATATCACAGATAAAGCCAGGGTCTGGATGCTCGGCCAAAGCCAAGGGGATCCTGATAATCCTGAACTCATCGCCAATCTACAAAAGGTGCTGACCGAAAAATTCCAACAGTGGTCACGCCGCGATCCCAAGTCCCCTTGTATTCTGTTGGTTGACAATGAATCCGCCAGTCCAGCTCTCCCGAAGGTGTATCTCGAAGATCTGCAACAATCCTTATTCACTGCTTCAAATAGTGATGAGGCCATGGCATTGATGGACGAAATGGAGTTTTCCCTGGCATTGGTTAACCTGCAACGACCCGAACAGAACAGTGCAGGCATCGCTGCGAAAATTAAATACCGACAACCGAACCTGAAAGTTATTGGTATTACTAGTATCCCTACGAGCAACCTTGATAAACTGCCCCACCCGGTATTTTCTGAAATACTGACCAACCCCGTCGACAAAGCCAGCTTAGAAAGATTGTTGCTAGCCGCTACAACCTCGCTGGCTTCTGCCCCGGACCAACCAACCCAGGGGCAACTGGAAGAAGGCATTGCCTTGCCCATATTTGACTCCGCTGCTGCTATTAAAGCTGCAAATGGGCGCACTGAACTCGCCATCCAGATATTGGCCATACTGCTGACCACCTTGCCCGGAGACTTGAACCTATTGAGATCTGCCTGGGATAGGAGCGATCACAATGACATAAAACAGTTGCTTCACAAACTTAACGGTGCGCTTGAATTCACTGCTGCGACAAGGTTGCAGCAATCAACCAGGCAGGCGGGTCAAATTGCCAATCATCTCTCCCAGGGTAATATTATGCAGGCCACCAAACAGGTGATCTCTGAGGCCGAAAACCTGCTGACCTGGCTACAAACGACCCCTGAACCGTTTAAGAAGGCCTCAATATCTGCCCTCAGCAACAACAAAAGCGAGGGCGTATCCTGATTCATCTGAAATAGATAAGTGCCAGGTAGAGATTTGCAATTTATTCTGCCTGGCCAGAGCAGCGCCAAATAATTTCACTGTTGGTGCGCCATATCGATTCCTGGGAATTTCTATCGCCGGGAAACTCACTCCCTGCCTCATACCTGTGCCCAGCGCTTTACAGACCGCTTCCTTGGCCGCGAATTGCTTAGCCAGAAACGCCCCCTGGTTCGCCTTCGACCTGCCCTCCAGCAGTAATTGCTCCTCGGAAGTTAACAGTTTTTTGACAAACCGCTGCCCCCAGCGGTTCAGAGCCTGTTCGACTCTGGCAATTTTCACCAGGTCGGTGCCTACCGATATAATCATCTGTTCCTCGCTGAAAACAATTCTCGGGATTTTAAGGGTCTTCCGCCCAAAAGCGGCCGTACCGATGCACTGACCATCCATTTTGAAAGACTCGCACCAGCCCCCGAGAAATCACCCATGGCCATCCGGTGGATGGTTTCACCGCTGCAAGCTTTAGGCTCAGAAGAAGTTGCCCGTTCGAACCCACTTTGGGGAACAAATCTATAAGCCCCAGCAGAATCTATCGGCTTGCCGGTTTTTGCATCAAAACCGAAATCAACACCAAAACCTAACGCCATCAACAGGCCAAACTCAAAGCGCCGCAACATACCCAGATCAAATTCAGGACGACCCAAATCGTTCAGAACTCTTTTATAATCATCATAAAGCTCAGGTAGAGGCTCATATTTACCAAGCACGCGGTACATTAATTCATTGATATACAATCCAATAAACGATGCCTTACCCATTAAATGGTAACCAAAGGGTGCCGTCTCCTGATAAACGGCAGTTCTCAGGTCTCCCCGTCCGTATATAGAGACAATAATAGGAACAAAAGGCTGGATCTGCCCTGCACTGCGTGAACCCTTCTTAGCTTCGCGCCTGATTCCCTTGAACAACAAACTAAACCGGCCTTCTTCTCTGGAAAAAACCTCAGCTAACAGACTGGTATCTCTATATTTTCGCGTATGGAGAATATATATCTCTACGTCTTTGTTATCAGACTGGGTCATAACCCAGGCTTTTTAGTGCGCGCTCACTATCAGACCAACCTGACTTCACCTTTACCCAGTTAGTCAGCATTACTTTACTGGCCAATAACTTCTCGATGTCAACACGAGCATCTATTCCAATTCGTTTTAGTTTGTTACCACCCGCCCCGATGAGAATGGCTTTCTGCCCTGCTCGTTCAACAAAAATAGTGGCCACAATATGGACAATTTTTTCCGTTCTCTCGAATCGGTCAATCTGAATACTGGCTGCATAGGGAACTTCATCGCCTAACTGGCGCATGAGTTTTTCCCTGATAATTTCAGCCACCATAAATCTTTCAGTACGGTCAGTTACCTGATCATCTGGGAAATAAAACTCACTATAGGGAATTCTTTTTTCAATTAGCTTTTCCAACTGCTCAACGTTCTCACCCTTCAGAGCGGAAACAGGCACCACCTCAGCCTCAGGGAAACGAGCCTGTAATTTCTCGAGCACAGGCAACAGCCTATTCCTTGGTGTAATCAGGTCAAATTTATTGACAGCAATAATCAACTGCCCGGCTTGACCGGCTAATGCTTCAGCAACCAGGTCATCTTCTTTATTCCAGGAGCCCCGATCGACCACAAATATAACAGCATCCACATCTCTTATAACACTACGCGCATTGCGGTTCATGTAGCGATTTATCGCTTTCTTCTCATTACTGTGTATACCGGGAGTATCGACATAGAGAAACTGTGCCTGGTTAAACGTTTTGATCCCCAGCAACTGGTGCCGGGTGGTCTGGGGCTTCTTTGATGTAATACTTATTTTCTGCTCCATGATCGTATTGAGCAAGGTTGACTTGCCCACATTGGGCCGGCCTACGATCGCAATATAACCACACCTCGTGTTTTTCATTACAAAGCCACTTGATTCAATAAAACTGATAACACCTGTTGTGCTGCTCGCTGTTCTGCCAGCCTTCTGGATGAGCCCTGCGCTATCTCAGGTTTATCCAGTAATTCACAATTGCAATTAACCGTGAAACTCTGACTATGCGAAGCGCCATCGATACTAAGCACTTCGTAAACCGGTAAGGGCAACGACTGAGCTTGTAGATGCTCCTGCAATCGGGTTTTCGCATCCTTCCCCGTTACCTCGAGTGATAATGCCTCAATAGCTGCTTTGAGCCAGACACTAACCCGAAGACGCACAACTTCAAATCCTGCGTCGAGATAAATAGCGCCAGTAACTGCTTCAAATGCATCTGCAAGAATAGAGTCCCGATCCCGTCCGCCACTCTTATTCTCGCCCTGCCCCATTACCAGAAAATCTCCAAGGCCCAACTCCCGGGCTCTGGCAGCCAGTGCTTCTTTACGCACAAGAGCGGCTCGTAAGCGGGTTAACTGACCTTCCTCTGCTGCTGGGAATTTCAAATACAAAGCCTGGGAAACAATTAATTCCAGCACAGCATCACCCAGGAATTCCAGTCTTTCGTTGTTAACTGCAGCAAAGCTTCGATGAATTAACGCCTGCTCCAGTAATACCGGTGTCGAAAAGTAATGCCCGAGCTTTTTTTGCAGCTTGTCAATCCGGTCAGCCATTAATCAAGATTACTGACTAGAGAGAGAAAAATCATCATCAAAGCTCATGACAATATCAATATTGGCAACAAGCCTCTCCCTCACCTCATATTTCAAAATTACTTTCGTCCCACCAGAGAAGGATTCCATCTTAATGCTGTTATCCATATCAAATGATCCCAACTGATTGAAATCAAACCTCTTGTCAATCAGTTCGCGGAGCTCATCCTTACTCTTGAGTCCGGCAGACCGATCTTCTGCCAGGCTCGACAATATGTGCGTTATGGTTCGATGTTCCAAATAAGGGGGGACCACTTTAAGGCTGACAGAGGTCAGTACGGTAACGACAATAAGAATAAGAATAATGTCCATGAGGCCAATTCCGGCCTGCCTACGGACACCCCCTCGACAATCCACCTTTTTAGCAAATAACTTCATTGCGACCTCGTTACTGAATCCATCGATTCTGGGAAAATTCCGGTAAATTAAGACCTGGTTCCTTATGTAACCACACGGCAATCGCCTTACCGACAATCTTATCTTCTGAGACAAAACCCCAGTATCTGCTGTCGCTGCTTCGGTCGCGGTTATCGCCCATCATGAAATAGTGCCCCTCTGGGACTAGCCAGGCCTGCGAACGAGGATCTTTATAGCGATTACGATAAATAAAATGATCGAACTCACCAAGCGTTTCTTCAAAAAGCATATCCTGGGAGTTTTCTCCTGTCAGTCGCTCGACAAACTCCTGCTCCTGCATAACGTCGTTAACAAAAAGCTTCTTGTCCTGATAACGGATCCTGTCTCCAGGTAATCCGACGATACGTTTGATGAAATACTCATCTTTGTGGGGAGGAATAAACACCATGACCTCACCGCGTTGGGGGTCCGAGATATCCATCACCTTGGTACCCACCACGGGTAACCTGATGCCATAGGAATACTTATTTACCAAAATAAAGTCACCAATGTTTAAGCTTGGAATCATGCTCCCTGTTGGGATCTGAAATGGCTCAAAAAGGAAAGATCGTAAAACTAAGACGAACAATAAAACCGGGAAGAAAGAAATAGAATATTCAACTACCAACGGTTGATCGAGTGATTCAGCCAACGCTTTGGCTGTTTTTTTCGCTTGCCTGCGCCGAGCCAGCCAAACTATTTCAAGCAACCAAACCAATCCAGTGACAGCCGTTGCCAATACCAGGAACAAAGGGAAATTTACGCTCATATTAAATACATCCTTCCTGATGGCAAATCATATCACCAACCTGATCGACCTTGTGACCCTGCCGCAGAACTCTCATCGCTCCACTTTCAGCACTGCCAGAAAGGCCTCCTGTGGAATCTCGACACTACCGACCTGCTTCATTCGTTTCTTGCCAGCTTTTTGTTTTTCCAGCAATTTCTTCTTGCGGGTGATGTCACCACCATAACATTTGGCTGTTACATTTTTTCGCAGCGCTTTCACGGTCTGCCGGGAAATGATCTGTCCGCCAATAGCAGCTTGAATAGCCACATCGAACATCTGCCTAGGAATCAATTCCTTCATTTTGGAAGTCAGTGCAAGACCCTTACTATGCGCATCATCGGTATGAACAATGAGCGCCAGTGCATCGACTCGGTCACCATTGATGAGCATATCCAGGCGCACCAGCCGGGCAGCCTGAAAACGCAAAAAAGTATAGTCTAGCGAAGCATATCCCCTGGACACAGACTTTAAACGATCAAAAAAATCTAATACTACCTCATTCATGGGTATCTCATAAGTAAGCGATACCTGCTTACCAACGAATTGCATATCTTTCTGCACACCCCTTCTTTGTTCACAGAGAACAATGACGCTACCCAGGTGTTCGGACGGTACCAGAACATTAACCTGTGCAATTGGCTCGCGCATTTCCTCAATACTGGTCACAGCAGGTAATTGAGAAGGGTTGTCTACCTGCAGAACCTCGCCTGCCTTACTCAGAACCTCGTAAACAACCGTAGGTGGTGAGGTTATCAGATCAAGGTTATATTCCCTCTCCAGGCGTTCCTGAATAATTTCCATGTGTAACATGCCAAGGAATCCACAGCGAAACCCACTGCCCAAGGCATCAGAACTTTCTGGCTCATATACAAGTGATGCATCATTTAGCGTCAATTTTTCTAACGCATCACGGAAATTATCAAAATCATCAGCATTAACCGTAAACATGCCTGCAAACACCTGGGGCTTAACCTTCTCAAAGCCCGGCAAAGCCTCTGTATCACTTCCTGCAGCGACAATGGTGTCCCCTACTGGTGCGCCTTTTACATCTTTAATGCCGGCAACAACAAAGCCGACCTCACCAGAACGAAGCACCCCTGTAACCTCTCTTCGCGGCGTGAAGGTACCAATGGAATCAACTTGGTGGGTTTTTCCTAACGTCCGAGTGATAAATTTGTCCTTGGTCTTGATCTGTCCCTTAACTACTTTTACTAACGAGACTACACCAAGATAATTGTCGAACCAGGAATCAATAATAAGCGCCTGCAATGGCTCATCACGATAATTCGCTGGAGGTGGAATGACATTAATCAATGCTTCCAGCAATTCCCGAACACCCTGTCCACTCTTGGCACTGACAAACATAGCATCGGTCGTATCCAAACCAATGATTTCTTCAATTTCCTGGCAAACTCGGCCTGGATCAGCCTGCGGGAGGTCAATTTTATTGAGAACGGGAAGTACTTCCAGGCCCTGTTCAACGGCGGTATAACAATTTGCCACGGATTGGGCCTCGACACCCTGAGCTGCATCAACAACCAGTAGCGCGCCTTCACAAGCCGCCATTGAACGCGACACCTCATAAGAGAAATCCACATGGCCAGGGGTGTCGATAATATTAAACTGGTAGGTATTGCCATCATCTGCAATATACTTCAGAGAAACGCTTTGGGCTTTAATCGTGATCCCTCTTTCCCGCTCGATATCCATCGAGTCAAGAACTTGATTAGCCATCTCCCGATCAGTCAGCCCACCGCACATCTGTATAAACCGATCAGCCAGCGTCGATTTACCATGGTCAATATGGGCGATGATAGAAAAATTTCGAATAAATTTTGGCTGAACCAAACTATTTTCCAGCAAACCAAACAGCGCGCCAGTCTAATAGATAATGAAAATATTAGCTATGCAAAGCGCGCAACTAACCCAGCTAATCGTGACCACCATTTTACCTGAAACGAACAACCTGAAACATTACGGGTCGATCTTAATGGCGACAAACTGAGCCTGTCCGTTTCTCAGGATCCGCACGGGTATAGCCACGTCGTTTGCCAAACCTTCCAGGATTTCATCCAATTCGGCTTGTGAATCGACCCAGCTCCCATCCACCGTCGTGATGATGTCTCCCTCCTGTAAACCTGCATTTTGTCCAGCACCAGCGCTTACATCCTCGATGACAACTCCCCTGTCGATGCCCAGGCGAGTAGTATCATCCTTGGTCAGTTCTCTGACCCGGATACCCAATCTATTCACGTCATTGTTGCCAGAGAGCATGGAAGGCGCATTCTGGCCTTGGGGATCCAGCTTACCTACAGTTACCGGGAGCACTTTCTTATCGCCGGCTCTCACCACAACCACATGCACTTCAGACTCGGCTTTTGTCCGACCAACGATATGGGGTAAATCAGAAGACAGATCAACTGCCTGGTCTGCAAACTCCACAATAATATCGCCTTCCTTAAGGCCTGCCCTTTCCGCTGGGCTATCAGCAAAAACCTGGGTTACCAGTGCACCGGCGGCCCTATCCAAGCCAAAGGATTCAGCCAGGTCACGATCTACCTTCTGAATCTGTACACCCAGCCAGCCTCTGGAAACCACCCCTGTATCCTTTAATTGCTGAACCACCTCCATAGCAACGTCAATGGGAATAGCAAAAGACAACCCCATGAACCCACCGGATCGTGTGAAAATCTGTGAATTAATACCAACCACCTCGCCTGCTAAATTAAAAAGTGGACCACCAGAGTTTCCAGGATTAATTGCTACATCTGTCTGAATAAAGGGTACGTAATTGCCTCGCTCATCAGGCAGGCTTCTACCCTTAGCGCTGACGATTCCTGCGGTTACGGACAGTTCAAAGCCGAATGGCGAACCGATAGCCACCACCCATTCACCGACTTTCAAATTCTTGGAGCGGCCAATTTCGACAACTGGCAGGTTTTCAGCGTCTATCTTCAACAACGCTAGATCCGACACAGGATCAGCTCCGACTAAACTAGCTACCCGTTCACGCCTGTCACTTAAAGCAACAACGATCTCGCTGGCGTTCTCAACTACATGGTGGTTAGTCAATAGATAGCCATCTTCAGAGATAATAAACCCCGACCCGGTGGCTGGCCTGGGCGCGGGTTTACCCTGGTAATCTCGAAAAAAGCGCTTGAACATCTCAGGAACTTCGTCCTGGTTGAACTGACTTGGAGGAACTTTAGCTTCTCTGGTTGCGGTAATATTTACTACCGCCGGTGATGATTCAGCAACCAGACTGGTAAAGTCAGGCAGGCTTCCCCACACCAGCCCAGGAGCCAACAGAGACACAGCTATAATGCACAATATCGGTATTCTCAATGAATTCATCATAATCCCCTCTACTCAATTTTAATGTCGTTAAATGTCATCTGACGACACCGAATGATGCCCAAAGCCAAACCTGCTACAGCTGCTGATCCCTGTACGATTTCTGATGCAGTAACGCAACTCGCTAACCAGGCAAATATAACAAACATGGCCAGCGGTAAATACAAACTATTTACAAGTAATTTCCCCAATACGCCGCTGGACAGGCTAATTTTTATCCTGTCGTGAGCGAATTTCCCCGGTATCATCAAACCCTGTCTGGCTGAGCAATGCCTACTGCAAGCACTGCAACCAGAACCATCTAGGTGAACTTCGACACCGGAGGGATGACGCTCGAGTACCCGAGCATCCAAACTAATGGTCATCATATTATTCGGCCAAAGCTTTAATCTTGGGGGGTCTAGTATATAACTGGCTCTACCGAGTCTGCGACCTTCTTGGCCATTTGCACGGGGACATTGCCTACGAGGGTGATCTGACCGTGATCATCCTTCAATAATCTGGTCACCACGGCTTTACCATTTACCTCCGTAGCCATTTCAGGAAGACGCTTGGCTTTGGCAATAAAAATCGAAAATGTTGCCACACCGTCACTAAAATGAAGCCTATTACCTGACGCCCTGACTGTTTTAAAGCCGTTTGGCAACCACCTCACCTTAAAGGAGGGTTTAGACTCAGGTTCTTTCAAATCATCGGTCATGTGATGTGACACCGCATTTACAGGAATTCGACTGAAGGCATCCTCTGCAATAGGTTCACCAATTGACACCTGGGAAAACTGGAAAATCTCCCGGATTCTACCGCCTCCGATCAAATGTGATTGAAGCAGCAAGCCAGAAGCTTCATCAATCCACAACATGTAACCGTAACGATCATCATCACGCGGTTGCACTGACAATTGCACTGCAGGTCTATCAGCAACTCTATCTTTGCCATGCAGAGCCAGTCGATAGCCACTTTGAAAGCTGGTCAGCAGCTCAGCAAATGATTGGCTGAAAGGCCCAAGTGACAGGTCGTGTTCTAATTCACCTGGCTCATGGGCATCGTGATAACAAATAATCTCATCGCCATGCCGGAGCAGATTTCTTGTCACACCGTTTAACTGATAGATACTTTCGCGCACCAGACCTTCCTGGTTTTCGTGGGAGATGCGCATGGTATTAAAATCTTTACCCCTGATGAAAGTAAAAATACCTGAATAGGTTTCATGCTGCTTCGCACTGATCATTTTTTCGAGCCACTGCTGGGCCGACGCATCCTCCTGAGCATAGGTCGACATAGCCAGCGCCAAGCCGCTAAAAGCAACCGTGACCAGCCTTGCAATAGTGAGTAACCCAGGCTTCTTCATGGAGCAACCCTACTTTGAGATGGTACTGGGATATTTAACAAAGCGGCTATTCCCGGGCAACTGGTTCATTCTGTCATGCTCGTATAAATAGGCACGTAACCGCTGCTGACTCTCTTCATCCAGTGCTTTTAGCTCAGGACCGGCTGCACCTGCATTCGTCGCCATCATTCCAGAAGGTAATGTACCAGCGAGCGTGACATTTTCAGACCCTGGAGTCGAGCTGTTATATTCACGATTAGTATCATTTTGGACTATACCCTGGACAACACCGGGCGTTGTCACCGGCCCATTCTGAGCTGGATTTAGGTTTACCAGCGATACTGCCAGGGCCAACATCGCTGCCATAGCACCCAGCGGTAAGACATTACTGGCTACTTTGCTGCGAATACCAACCAGGTTTCGCTGCAATCTGTGCCGAAAACCAAAAGCGGGCTCAACGGCTAACTGTGCCTCTCCGGCGATAGCTTGCTGAACTCGTTCGTACAGCAATTGATGCTGTTTCGGTGATAGTCGACGCTCAGCTTCAATTGCCTTTCCAGCCAGCCTGATTTCCTGCCAAAACATCCAATCTTTACTGGACGAGGCAACATCCGCTTGTCTCAGCAATTGATGCTCCTCCACCTCAGTGAGTTCTCCGTCATAGAGTGCTGACAAAAGTTTCTTGTTATCCATTAAATCTGACTACCTCGTAAAATCTCTCGCTGAACGTCAATCCGATTCCATCTTCGTAATACTTTTCTCAATCGATTCCCGACCCCTGAATATTCTCGATCTGACCGTTCCGACTGGACAATCCATGATCTGCGCTATTTCATCGTAGCTCAATCCATCGAACTCTCTTAACATTAAGGCGACACGTAACTCTTCCGGCAAATCCTCCAGCGCTTTTTGCAGGACTCGCTTTAATTGCTCCCCTGATAACTGATCCTCGGGATTACCCTCTTCGCTTATGACAACAGATTGCTCAGAAAATTCCCTTTCATCTACATCAATGTCAGTATCCGGAGGTCTTCGTGACTTAGCAACCAAAAAATTTTTCGCCGTATTAATGGCGATCCGATACAGCCAGGTATAAAACTGCGCGTCTCCGCGAAAGTTATTCATGGCTCGGTAAGCCTTAACAAACACTTCCTGGGTGACGTCCAGCACCTCATCCTGATCACGAACATAACGTGTAATCAGATTTGCAATTCGATGCTGGTACTTTAATACAAGCACGTCAAATGCCCGCTTGTCGCCTCGCTTTACACGCTCTACCAGCCTCTTGTCTGAGTCTATTTCAGAGTTCAAGCTCTACCAATCAATATCAAAATTCGCAAGGTATCAGTAGGACACCTCATCGCCTGGAAAGTTCAGGGCCATCTCGTTAACCGGTCACTTAACCCTTAGATCATATCAGAATTATCCTATGAGGATTTCCTGAGCCGGTTTATCATCACTTTTTTATAAGGATTACTATGCCTAAATCAATCTCTGGCACACGTCATAAGATGGACGTGCTGATCATCGGCAGTGGCGCGGCTGGTATGACCCTCGCCCTGAATCTGCCAGATACCAGCAATATAGCCATGTTGTGTAAACAAGACCCTAATGACGGTTCGACCTACTACGCGCAGGGTGGCATGGCTGCGGTCCTGGATGAATACGATTCAACCGACTCTCACATCGAAGATACCCTGAAAGCCGGCGCCGGCTTATGTCATCGTGATGTCGTTAAACATGTAGTAGAACAAAGCCCTGATATCATCGACTGGCTGGTCACCATGGGAGCCAGCTTTGACCGCCGCGTCAGCAGTAGTGGTCAATCTGAATTTCACCTTACCCAGGAAGGCGGTCACAGCCACAGGAGGGTCATCCACGCTAAAGATGCAACGGGCAGGGAGATTTCTCACCGCTTGGGTACAGCCCTTTCAAAACAATCCAACTGCAAGATTTACACTCAACATATTGCCATTGATGTTCTTACCAGCGACACCCTGGGAGGAGCATCAAAACACTGTATCGGCGCCTATGCCTTGAATCTGGAAACTGGAAAAGTAGATCTCTTTCAGGCTGACTGTGTAGTCCTGGCGACAGGCGGTGCAAGTAAAGTCTACCTATATACCAGTAACCCTGATACCGCCTCAGGAGACGGTATCGCTATGGCCTGGCGAGCCGGATGCCGAGTCGCCAACCTGGAATTCAACCAGTTCCACCCTACCTGCCTGTACCATCCGACAGCCCGGTCTTTCCTTATCAGTGAAGCACTACGCGGCGAGGGTGCCAGGCTTAGGCTGCCCGATGGCACTCTATTTATGCACAATTTCCATGCTGAGGCTGAAATGGCCCCTCGAGACATTGTTGCCCGAGCCATAGATCATGAAATGAAAAGAGTGGGTTGTGATTTCGTTCTACTGGATATCAGTCACAAGCCAGCCACTTTTATCAGGAAACACTTCCCTAACATATACAACAAATGCCTGGAGTTCGGTATCGATATTACCGAAGATCCGATCCCTATTGTGCCTGCCGCACACTACACCTGCGGCGGAGTAATCACTGACATTAACGGCAGAACAGATATAAAGGGCCTATATGCCGTCGGCGAAACCAGCTTTACTGGCCTGCATGGCGCTAATCGAATGGCCAGCAATTCGTTACTGGAATGCATGGTTTTCGCTCGATCCGCAGCGGCGGATATCGCTGCTCAAACTACTCCTTCAATCAACACTTCTTCGATACCCTCTTGGGATGAGAGCCAGGTCACGGCCTCGCAGGAAGATGTCATCCTCTCCCATAACTGGGAAGAGCTGCGACGCCTGATGTGGGATTATGTAGGCATAGTCAGGTCCAACCGGAGACTGCAGAGAGCAAAGAGGAGGATACACCTGCTGCAACAGGAAATATCCGATTACTATGGTCATTTCAGCGTTAATAGCGATTTGATTGAACTCCGCAACCTGACTCAGGTTGCCGAGCTGATCGTTAATAGCGCCCTAGCGCGACACGAGAGCCGAGGGCTACACTTCAATCAAGACTACCCACACCTAGCGCCTGATAGCGAAGATACCATTCTTGAACCCCTGAATTATCAGTGCGACCAATGACCTCAGGGCACTTAGACTAGGACTGAATGACTTCAAGCCAGCATTAGCGCAGGGCCGCACTTGTCTGGGACTGAAATAGAGCATGCCTGCACATGCATGGGGCCGAACTCTCGTAGCACTAGCGCTGGGCTCAACTGTCTTGGGCTATCACTGGGCCAACCCGGCCTATCCGCTGAAACGCAGCGCGACCGCAGCCCGACGAAATGCTGGCGCAGCAACACTGTCTTTGAAAACCGAAATATGAAACCGCCTACCGGTCCGACTTTGCACGCAAAGAACCAATAACCAAGTCGTTACACAGCAACGTCCCTGACGCTGCCCCTGACGCTTCGAACCATCCCCCAGAGTAAGTTCAAAATGCTCGCCATCGCCTGCCAGGCTAACTACTCTTTGCGGAGCATTAAGGCGAACCTCCGTTCTAATGGCGACGCAGAGATGGACTAGAACAGCATAAGCCAGAGCAACAGCTAGATAACCGGAAAGCCCACTATTAGCGCAGCCTGCGATTGCAAGTCCGTGACAAACAAACAAACTGACCAACTTTAAACGAGATATGCCGGGCCGCAGCGCCACACGGAACACTGATTCAGCCACAACGTCGATTAAGGCCGGACTCGATCAAGCATGAACTGAACCAAAGCCTGGGTAGCTGAGCTGGGAGGTTCGGCTCTTTCGCTGAACCACTCCCAGAGTACTGGGTCTTCCTCATCCAGCAGGCTGATAAAGGCATGCTGCTGACTTTCAGTTAAGTCAGCAAAAGCATCCTCAAAGAAAGGAACCAACAGCAAATCTAATTCCGCCATACCTCGACGACAGCGCCAACCCAGCCTGTTTAATTCCATCTGTGAAAACTTGGCCATCGATTCAACTCCCCACTACTTTGTTATAAAAAAGCCAATCATTTCTGAAAACGACATTTGTTAATGAAGCATAACCAAACAACCCAGAAAGCGGTAAACTACCCGCTTTATACAAAGTGAACCCTATGGCCCTTACTGCACTCTCTCACTTCGGATTCCTCATGATCAGGGGCCGGGACGCTGAAGCATTCCTCCAGGGTTATACCACCTGCGATCTCACCCGGCTCGATCATGTGCCAGCATTGCTGGGCGCTATTTGCAATATCCATGGCAAGGTCGAAACGACTATGATCGTATCAAGAATAACGCCATCGGCGACCCTAGAGAGTGAAACCGAATCTCAGCCTGCTGCAAACGAAACCAGTCTGCTACTGCGGATGCATCGCGATTCCGTTAAAGCTGTCGAATCGTTCCTAGCCAAGTATATCGTTTTTTCCAAGGCGAAAATGACCGATGTTTCTGACAACTGGCACTGCTATGGGACTTTCCAGCAGCAGGCAATATCGGATACTGTAGACATCTCTATTGCAGCGATGGCCAATCGACGCGAAATCTGGAGCCGCCAACCACTTGCAGCCACAGGTTCTTTGAATACCTGGTTAACCGAGGACATCAAGGCAGGTATCCTCTGGATAAAACCTGATACAAGCGATACCTATCTACCTCAATCCCTGGATCTTGACCGACTAGAGGGTATTGATTTTGATAAGGGCTGCTACCTTGGCCAGGAAATAATCGCCCGGGTACACTTTTTAGGTGACACCAAGAAACGACTTTTTACCGGCTCATCAGACGCACCCCTCGACCTGCATACCAAACTGTCCTTCGAGAACAAGACTATCGGCTCAATCCTGGCTGCAGTCCAAGCTGAAAAAGGTTATTTTTTATTGGCGCAAATTAACAGTGCCTCAAGTCAAATTGATGTCACTGCCGGAGACATCCATGTGACTTTTGCCCGGATTGGCTAAACCGCGCTCATTTAACAACCTGATTGATAATAGCCCCTGTTCAACCAGGATTTTTTAATAGATTAGCAAATGCATCCAGGGATCGATAATTTACTGGATCTCCATCCGCAAACGTCCAGCAAATGGCCAGCGTGAGATCAATGAAACCAACCGCGATTAAATCATCCACTGGATAGCTACTCAATTCAGATAATCTCTGGCATCGCTTTAATATGAGATCAGCATCCGAGACCTGACTTCTAGACCGGGTAGGCTCCTGCGTAGGATAGGGCAGAAAATTATGTATAAACCTTCCACAATCAAAAATACGTGGACCAACTACGCCCTTAGGATCGATGGCAACCCAGCCAAGGCGACTATCTTGCAAAATATTGTCATGATGCAGATCGCCATGCAGCACCGAGACATCGCGCCATTTCCGATTCAGTGCACGATTGAAGCTACTGGCTAGTTCAACATGGGCTGCCAGCCTCGGTACCTGCCCGGAGGTCACCGGCTCAAAACCGCGCTTCAACCAGTTCTGGTAGGTTGGCAACTGACAGTTGTTGTCCGCTGGCACTTGTATAGATACCAGTAACGGCGCCGCATAATTGATCAATTCGCAATCCAGCTCTGGATTATCAAGTAGGCTCCTTAAGCTTCTACCCGGACGAACCCGCTCCATCAACAGAGCTCGTTTTGGTTCATCCCAGTCCAGAACATTGACCACCTTATCACTTGAAAATAACCTCAAGGCTTCTATTTCGGTAAGTTGTTCTGGATGTGGCAGACCAATTTTAAGGACGCATTGCTGATCACCTCGCTGCGCATAAAAAACCGTATTAACTTCCAGCCCCGCTTCGGCACGACCGATTAAGGCAAGCCCCCATTGTGCCTGGCAGGTTTGAACCAGTTCCGGAAAGTCTCGAATCCAGTTAATTCCAGCACGACCAAACCTGGCCTTAATGAAGCTCTGCTTAGCCGGGTCAAGTTCCAACAAAGCTGAGTTGGGTAATTTTTTCACTTGCTTAGAACAGCCATACTAAAGGCCAGCCAGCCAAAGCACCGGCTCCACGCCGCGGGACTGTAGAAATTCATTACACTGGGAAAACGGCCGAGAACCAAAAAAACCTCGATAGGCTGACAGCGGCGACGGGTGCACAGAGGTGATAATCCTGTGTTTATAAGCATCGATGTTGCTGGCCTTCTTTTTGGCTTGATTACCCCAAAGGATAAAGACCAGCCCGCTCCTGTGTTCATCCAGCAGCTCAATAATTCGATCTGTTAGCTTTTCCCAGCCGCGACCCTGATGAGAACCGGGTTTATTTTCTTCAACACTCAATACCGTATTCAGGAGAAGAACTCCCTGCCTGGCTAAACCACTTAGATCACCATCTTTGAACTCGAAGTCAGGCTGGTCCAGGTCAACTGCCATCTCTTTAAAAATATTCCTCAGGGACGGGGGCAACGCCATCTGTTTTCCAACCGAAAAACTCAAACCATTAGCCTGACCATAACCGTGATACGGGTCCTGGCCTAAAATAACCACTTTGACATCCTCGAAGGGGGTTGCCTTGAGTGCAGCAAAATAGTCGCCAGGGGAGGGCAAGACCGTTTTTCCTCGAGCTAGTTCTTGTTCCAGAAAGGCACCTAAAGACTCAATATAGGGATGTGCGAACTCGGCTCGTAAATAATCTTGCCAGCAAGGCGGCAGCGGATTGAACCACTCGCTCTGGAAAACCTTCAGGACTTGGGTCGCATATGGGGAAACAGGACCACGTCCCTGATAGAAGCTGCATCGGTAATCAACATGACTAATCGGTCTATACCTATACCCTCTCCAGCCGTCGGCGGCAATCCATATTCCAGGGCAATCACGTAATCTTCATCATAATGCATGGCTTCATCATCTCCGGCTTCCTTGGCCGCGACCTGGTTACGAAATCGCTCAGCCTGGTCTTCAGCATCGTTTAGTTCCGAGAAACCATTAGCGATCTCGTTGCCCATAATGAACAACTCAAAGCGGTCGGTTAATTCCGGGTTATCATCATTGCGCCGCGCCAGAGGGGAGACTTCTATTGGATGCTGGGTAATAAACACAGGTTGCTGAATCTTATCTTCAACCAGCGCTTCAAACAGCTCCATAGTCAACTTCCCAATTCCCCATTGGCTGTTAGCTTCTACCCCTGCCTGCTCCGCCAGACGCAACAGGTAAGCCCTGTCTTCAAGCGCAGCTTCATCTAAATCCGGATTGTAAAAAGCAATCGCCTCACGCATCGTCATCCGTTTAAAAGGCTCACCAAAATTCAACGTGGCACCCTGATACTCAAATACAGCTGTACCCAGCACCTCTATTACTACCTGCCGGAAAAGATCCTCGGTAAAATCCATGAGATCATTATAATCTGCGTAAGCCCAATAAAATTCCAGCATGGTAAATTCGGGGCTGTGTTTAGTGGACATGCCTTCATTTCTGAAATTTCTGTTTATTTCAAAGACTCTTTCAAACCCCCCTACTACCAGCCGTTTGAGGTTCAATTCTGGCGCCACTCTAAGATACATATCGATATCCAGAGCATTGTAATGAGTAACAAAAGGTGCCGCCGTGGCGCCGCCAGGCGTTGACTGCATCATTGGCGTTTCAACTTCCATAAAGAATCGGTCAGTCAGATAGCGACGAATGAATTCCACCGTGCGAGCCCGCCTGACAAAAATCTCCCGGCTATCTTCATTGACCATGAGATCAATATAGCGCTGACGATAGCGGGTTTCCGTATCGGTCAATCCCTTGTACTTCTCAGGTAACGGCCGGAGCGATTTAGTCAATAACCGGACTTGAGCGGCCTGCACCGATAACTCGCCTTTCATGGTCTTCATCATGACTCCACCACTGCCAATGATGTCGCCAAGATCCAGGCTCTTAAACTGCTCGTATGCGTCTTCGCCTAGATTATTCCGGCTCACATAGAGCTGGATTCGACCGGACACATCCTGAATGGTCAGGAAACTGGCTTTACCCATGACCCGCTTCAATAAAATTCTTCCTGCAACAAGTGTTTCCAGTTGACCATCAGCCAGCTCTTGCTTACTCATCTCACCATACTGTTGGTGTAGCTCTGAGGCTAGATGACTGCGCCTGAAGTCATTGGAAAACGCATTGCCCTGATCACGCAACACCTGCAGCTTTTGCTTGCGCAGAGCGATGATGCCATTCTCGTCTTCTTCTATCGGTTGTTTGCTCATGTATTCGCTTCCCACACTGTCCTATAGGCCTTGCTTCAAACTGGCTTCGATGAATGGGTCAAGATTCCCATCAAGAACCGCCTGCGTATTAGCAGTTTCAATATTAGTTCGAAGGTCCTTGATTCTCGAGGCATCAAGCACATAGGACCTGATCTGGCTACCCCAACTGATATCTGATTTATCATCTTCTATCTGTTGCATCTCTGCTTTACGTTTCTGCTGCTCTATTTCATAAAGCTTTGCTTTCAACTGCTTTATTGCCTGGTCTCGGTTCTTGTGCTGCGATCGTTGGTTCTGGCACTGAACCACCGTGCCTGAAGGTAAATGCGTTAGGCGTACTGCTGAATCAGTCTTATTGACATGTTGTCCGCCTGCACCGCTTGAACGGTAGGTATCGACTCGAATCTCCGACATATCGAGTTCAATATCAATATCCTCGTCCAGCTCAGGTGACAAAAACACGGATGCAAAGGAAGTATGGCGTCTATTTCCCGAATCAAAGGGCGATTTCCTGACCAATCGATGGACCCCAGTTTCGGTTCTCAACCAGCCAAAAGCATAGGAGCCTGATACTCTGACGGTGGCGCATTTAATGCCGGCCACATCGCCATCAGAGAGCTCAATAATTTCCGCCTTAAACCCTTTCGCCTCGCACCATCTGAGATACATTCTAAGCAGCATATTGGCCCAGTCTTGAGCTTCGGTTCCACCTGACCCAGACTGAATCTCGAGATAAGCATTATTAGCGTCTACCGGACCCGAAAACATCTTCTGGAATTCAAGCCCATCCAGGTCATTGAGGAGGCCCTGCAAATCAGCTTCGGCCTCATCTAACAATGCCTGGTCCTGTTCTTCTACCGCTAAATCAACAATTTCCTGGGCTTCTGACAGCCCCTGGTCAAGACGTTCTATAGTCGCAACTATGCTTTCCAGCGCCGCTCTTTCCTGGCCTAGCTTCTGGGCTCGTTCCGGTTGTTCCCAGGCCTTAGAGTCAGCCAGTTCCAGCTCAACCTCAGTTAATCGTTCTTTCCGGTTTTCATAGTCAAAGATACCCCCGCAGCACATCAGTGCGTGCCTGGCTATCTTTTATCCTAGTCTGTATAGCGTTGCTTTCCATGATATTTTCGGCTGCTCCAGGGAAGGCAGAATTGTAAACTAATGTCTAAATACCTTCTACAGGGATGATTCCACTAACACCATGAATTCTCTAAAACTGGTACTGAATGACTAATTGAACCCGATCTACGCCTCTAAATCGATTCACATCCAGTTTATAAGCGAAATGGGGCTCATGATCCTCTATCAATTGATCACGATTGAAAAAAATACCTTCCAGTATCAAGGGCGAATGTTTTAGACGTAGTTGCAGTTTCAGATGCTGACCCGATAACAAACGTTGCGAGACAATTTCAAAAATATCATCGAATACCGGTTCTTCAAAGCCCTGCCCCCAGGGCTGGTCACGAACTATTTTAGTGACAGTTGCTAACCCAAACTCAACCATCGCCCCATCTGAATAGCAGACCTTTTCCCGCAGTTCATCGCCCAGCTGTGATCTAGTGATCGCATCAAAGCGAACTGAAAATTCTTCTAAATGATCCTGTTCGAGTGAAAGTCCAGCCGCCATTGCATGGCCGCCAAACTTACTGACCAGGCCTGGTTTTTCCGACGCAATCATGGCCAGTGCATCAGTCAAATGAAACCCCTTAATCGACCTTCCCGAGCCTTTAAGAGAACCGTCCATAGCCGGCGCAAAAACGAATACCGGCCGGTTTAATAAATCCTTAATCCGGGAAGCAAGGATTCCTACAACGCCCTCATGCCAGGATTGATCAAACAAGCATAACCCGGTGCTTTGCGTTTTTAGAAAATCCTTCGATTTGAGTAAATCATCGGCTTGCTGTCGCATGCTCAACTCAATACTCCGCCGTTCCAGATTCAACTGGTCAAGCTGCTCAGCAAATCCATCCGCAGTATCAACTGAAGCCAGCAAACATTCGATCCCAATTGACATATTTTCAATTCGACCGGCAGCATTCAATCTCGGTCCCAGAGCGAAAGCCAGATCTCTGGTAGTGACCACCTCCTCATCTACGCCGGCTATGGCGAGCAAAGCCTTGATACCAAGATTACCTCGGCCCATTCTGATACGACGGATACCATTATCCACTAGTATCCTGTTGTTTCTATCCAGGGGAACCAGGTCAGCTATGGTTCCAAGGGCGACCAAATCAAGGTATCGGGCTAAATTGAGATTGTGTGCTTTCTCAACATTTTGCTCTCGTAACCGGGCTCGAATGCCGGACAAAAGGTAAAAAGCGACGCCAACACCCGCTAAATTCTTGCTCTGAAACTGGCACTCCGGCTGGTTGGGATTAACGATAGCATCTGCATCCGGGAGCGTTTCACCGGGCAGATGATGATCCGTTATGATCACCTTGATACCTAACGCCCGGGCTCTCTCAACCCCCGCCACACTTGAAATTCCACTATCAACCGTAATCAGTAACTCAGGTTTATCAGCTTTGGCGAGATCTACGATTTCAGGACTAAGGCCATAACCCAGCCTGAAACGATCTGGCACCATATAACTGACATTATTGGCACCCAGTGCCCTCAAACCAGAAACCAGTAAGGCAACACTGGTGGCTCCATCGGCATCGTAATCGCCTACTATAAGAATAGACTGCCCCGTCGACATGGCATTTTCTATGAGTCGAACTGCACTGCTGAAGCCTTTTAAGCCTGCAGGCTTGATAAGCCCTGTTAGCGCATAATCAGCCTCAGTCGCGTCGTGCAAGCCTCTGCTGCTGAGCAACTCTGAATACAATGGATCAACCCCGTTGAGAGGCTCTGCTCTAGGTCTTCTGAGCAGCCGGACTGCCACTTATTCGCCAAAATCAAAAATTCGAATCAGCGTGACAGACTCCAGCACATCACCGGACGACTCCAGTTTCTGGATAGCGGTGTTCATTGTTTCTTCAACCACCTGATCGGTAGTAATAACGATCGTGGCAATATCATTGACTGGATCTTTCTGCAGAAGCGCCTCTATGCTGATATCAAAATCTCCGAGAATACGGGTGATGCGTGACAAGACACCAGATCTGTCTGCAACCCTGAGTCGCAGATAAAAATGAGACCGACACTGCTCAATTCCCAATACCGGCAGATCGACAGCCTGGCCAGGGAGAAATCCCATTGCCGGAATGGTTGCACCTCTACACAGGTCTACTAAATCAGAAAGAACTGACGATGCTGTCGGTCCTGCCCCAGCACCTGGCCCACAATGCAGCGTCTGACTGGCTGCATCACTGAGAACCATAACGGCATTCATTACATCATCGACCTGGGCAAGCATCTCGTTTTCATCAATAAGCGTTGGATGAACTCTTAACTCGACCCCGTCTGGTCCGATTCGAGTAATGCCAAGGTGACGCAAACGGTAACCCAATTCGCCAGCAAAACGAATATCTTCTACTTGGACTTCACCTATTCCCTGCGTGTAGATAGCGTCAAAGCTGAGTCGAGTACCAAATGCAATCGCACTCAAAATGGTCAGTTTGTGCGCCGCATCAAGTCCTTCGACATCGAAGGTGGGGTCTGCTTCGGCATAGCCCAGCTCTTGTGCTTCTGCCAAAGCCTGCTCAAAACTCACTGTCGACCCAGGCTTGGACATCTGAGAGAGAATAAAATTAGTCGTACCGTTAATAATTCCTACTACAGCCCCTATTTCATTGCCGGCCAGGCTCTCACGCATTACCTTAATAATTGGGATACTACCGGCAACTGCGGCTTCAAAGACCAGCTGCTGACCTTGCTGCTCGGCCAATTGAAACAATTCTTCGCCATGCTGGGCAATCAATGCCTTATTCGCAGTGACTACCGATTTTCCTGCCTGTAGTGCCATACGAACCAAGGCTAGCGCATCATCTGTTCCACCGATAAGCTCAATTAGAACATCAACGCTGGGATTTTTTGCCACTTCAAATACATCATCCGTAAAAGCGAAAGCCTCAAATTCTGGCTGACTCGGCTTGTTCCTTGAGCCGATTTGCACAATATTAATAGGTTTACCTATTCTTGCCTCCAGCAACTGCTCGTTCTTGCTGAGCAGCCTGACTAAACCGCCTGAAACCGTTCCTGCGCCACATATCCCAATATTCATAATCGACTTACTCACAATTTAGTCTGTGAATTTCCACGCTGCGTTGTTACGGAGAATTCAATACCTTCTTTATCCCCCTGACTGCCTGCCTGATGCGATGCTCATTTTCGATAAGCGCAAATCGCACATGGTCATCACCATACTGCCCAAAACCAACGCCCGGCGAAACCGCTACCTGCGCCTCTTTTATTAACAGCTTACTGAATTCCAGCGAGCCTAAATGCCTGAATTTTTCCGGTATTCTAGCCCATACAAACATGGTTGCCTTGGGCACGACTACCGGCCAACCAGCTGTCATCAGGCCTTCGCACAGCACGTCTCGACGCTTCTGGTAGGTTTTCCTGATTTCTGTGACACAACCCTGATCACCTTCCAGGGCCGCTATGGCTGCAACCTGTATCGGTGTAAAGGTACCATAATCAAGATAAGATTTTATCCGCGCCAGGGCGCCAATCAGTTGTTCATTACCGACACAGAAACCAACCCGCCAGCCGGGCATATTATAACTCTTCGACATGGTAAAAAATTCAACTGCGATCTCCTTTGCTCTGTCTACTTGCAGAATAGAAGGCGCTGTATAACCATCGTACACCAGATCGGCATAGGCCAGGTCCTGGACAATCCAGATGCCATAACGCAGAGCGATTTCCACGACGCGCTCAAAAAACTCCAAATCAACACAATGCGCCGTCGGATTCGCCGGAAAATTCAAGACCAGTACCTTAGGTTTCGGCCAGGTATTCAAGATGGCATTTTCAAGTTCGGAGAAAAAATCAGTTTCCGCGGTGAGCGGCACATGCCGTACATCAGCACCCGCTATTACAAAACCATACGGATGAACCGGATAAGAGGGATTAGGCACCAGTACTGAATCACCTGGACCCAGTATCGCCATCGCCAGATGAGCAATGCCTTCTTTTGAACCCAAGGTAACGATCGCTTCGGTCTCAGGGTCCAAATTGACACTATAACGTTTCTCGTACCAATCACAGATAGCTCGACGAAGCCTGGGAATGCCTTTTGACTGGGAGTAACGGTGGGTATCTCCGCGCTGAGCCGTTTCAATTAGTTTATCAACGATATGGCTGGGCGTAGCCTGGTCTGGATTCCCCATGCCAAAGTCAACAATATCCTCCCCCCTGGCGCGAGCCTCTTTCTTGAGCGCATCGGTAATGCTGAATATATAGGGGGGAAGTCTCTGAATCCGATGGAACTCTTCCATTAAACTGCCATCTGGTGCCGGTGACACACAGTTTAAACAAGTCCCCGACAATGGTCACGAATTGTTCTCTAAATAATGACTAAAAAAAATTAATCTAGAAATTACGCGGGAAAATTAATTTTTAGCCCACATTTCAATAAAAAAAATTAATCTAGACAATTGCAACCAAGTTAA
>Ga0233433_10000230_pt1 | contig 63597 bp, 53 predicted proteins | sample SI_122_August201_5_FD_179868 | JGI IMG/M metagenome (GOLD analysis project Ga0233433, IMG submission 179868) | Seawater microbial communities from Saanich Inlet, British Columbia, Canada - SI_122_August2016_100_MG | ecosystem: Environmental > Aquatic > Marine > Inlet | place: Canada: British...
TATGGGAAATGTCATAACGGAAGGGGCGCCATTTTTCTGTATAATATTCTGCGATACCTTCAACAATCCAGCCCGGGACACCTGCGACTAAACTGCTCATTGGTTCCGGAAGCCATGTTTTAATTGTGTTATAATAAACTAAATGTTGGAGTTCGTGGGTTAACACAGTCCGCAGCCATTTTTCATCGCCAACCCAAAGCGCAGCATCATTTTGGTCCACCCAGATTACGGTATGATTACTAGGCATAGCAAAACCATTCAGCACTTCATCTTCTGTGGTAAACACAATATCTAAGCGGCGAAGTGTGTCCAAGCCCATTTGTTTCATTAAAATTGGACGAACTTGTTCGGCAATGGATGCGCCCTGAACTGCTATTTCTCGAATTTCCTCATGGTAATGCACATCGTAGTGTTCTGTTTCGATGGTATGCCATTTTAGTTCAGGATGGGTTCTGCCTGTAAACATCCAAGCGCCAGTGGCTTGCAATAAACTCGTTGTCAAAACCAAAAGGATTGAAAAATTTCTCATTATATTATATTCTCTTTTTTTATTAGGCCTAGTTTCTCTAGGTCTTGTTCTAATTGTTGAAAAGATTTAAAATGGATTCCTGTGAAACCCACTTCGATGGCAGCCAGAACATTTGATTCCATATCATCAATAAAAATGGAATTTTCAGGACGGGAATTTGCCAAGTGAGTTGCGGTTAAGTAAATCTCTTTATCGGGTTTTCGTAAACCAACGTCGAAAGAATATACAGCCCCATCCACCAAATGTGGAAACGCATAACGCTTATCTATCTCTTCACGTATATGCATAGAATTGGTATTTGACAAAAGCCAAATAGAGAAGTTATCTTTCAAATATTTTAAGATTTTTACTGTCCCTTTTTCTTTACCCAATAAAAGTTTCCAGGCTCGCCTAAAGTCAGATTCCTTTAAACAGCAGGGCTGGGGCAAAGATTCTTTGACAGCCAAAAACCAATCATGATCGCTTAACAAACCTTTTTCATATTTATCATGAGCTTCTATTGGAAATCGTTTCCGGACCTCTTCCACAGAAACATCCGTACAATCACTTAAATATTGAAGCGTTCTTTTGGGATGGATATCAATTAAAACACCACCAATATCAAAAAAAATTGTTTGTTTCATTTTACCACTCAAAGGGTCCATCCACCACTTTCCAGAAAAATAAGGATGCCACAGTTCTGTGGGGTTTCCACTTTTGTGATCTTTTTTCCATGATCTTGGGTGAGGGCAATTCTTTTAATTTAAAATACTGTTGAAATCCTTTTTGCACACCCAAATCCCCGGTTGGAAAAATATCAGGACGATTTAATGTAAACATGAGAAACATTTGTGCCGTCCAAGGTCCCACGCCTTTTATAGACACCAATTGATTCATAATGTCATCATCAGATAAACTTCCAAGGTTTTGATGATCCACGCTGCCATCCAAAAAGGCTTCCGAAATATTTTTAATGTATTTTGCCTTGGCATTAGAGAGTCCAACCGATCTTAATATTTCAGGGTCTGTTTTTAATACATCTTTCGGGGATGGATATTTTTTCTCTTTATAAAGTGCAACAAATCTGTCCGAAATTGTTTTTGCTGCTTTACCGCTGAGTTGCTGATAAATAATAGCACGAGTGAGTGACCGATAAAAATCCGTTTCCGGTTGTAAATCTTCCATTTGAAACGCATCAAGTAGGGGCGCCATTTCGGGGTCCAATTTTCTCAAAGCTGTTGCAGCTTTTTGAATGGATAGCGATTTAGGCTTTGCCACAGACATAGATTTGCATTCCGCTTTCTTCATCCATAGGCGAGCCGTCATAGTCTCCCATTTTCTTAATTATTTTTAGTCCAGCCTCGCCCAATAAAATATCCATTACATGAGGGTAAAACATGCGCATGCTGAAATGATATTCTTCCGGTTCCAAGACGCCATCCCGTTTCAATCGCCATGTCAATTTATTAATTAAGGATTCATCGTCAAATACATTGGTTTCCATAATTCGACACGGACTCCCATCAAAATAAAACAAGTTTGTTGCTGGGAAAAACCTTCCAGGTTCCCTATATAAAAAAGATGGATCTGGAATGAAAATCGAGACTAAAAATGTACCTTTATCTGATAAGTGTTTTTGAACTGATGTTAAACAATGGCTCGCATCTTCATCTGTTAAGTTATGGAGAAAGGAATTAAATCCAATAAAAATAAAATTGAATTCCTTTTTTAAAACAAATTGCCGCATGTCATTTTTAAGAAAAGTTGCACGATCTTTATATCTATTTTTCGCACTTGTTAGAAATTCATCACTGATATCAATTCCTGTATATTCTAAATTTAAATCGAGAATTAATTCTGCTAATCTTCCTGTTCCGGCAGCCAATTCTAAAACGGGTCCACCGGCTTTTTTTGCAACAGAACTTATAAAATCTTTGTCGCCATTATAGTTTTGATGAATCGCATTATAGAGCTCGGCTTTTGTATAAATATTAATCATGTTTTAGCTACTAAAAGTGCTAAAAACTGCAAAGAAATATTTTGTGTTGATATGTGATCTCAGCAGAACAAGAAGGTTTTACTTCAAGACAACCAGATCTTTCGTGGTTTTGTTTAAGATTTCACAATGATCCTCATGAATGATGACATCATCTTCAATCCGAACACCGCCCCATCCTGCAATATAAATTCCCGGTTCAATGGTCATTACATTGTTTGTTTCCAAAATGGCTTTACTTTCTGGGCTGAATCTAGGAGACGTATGAATTTCTAAACCGAGCCCGTGTCCTGTGCCATGGGTATAATAATCGCCATATCCCATTTCTTTGATGTAATCTCGTGTTGATGCATCCACCACCTTACAAGCAACACCTGCCTTGGCAGTATCGCAACCACGTTGTTGGGCCTCTTTCACAATACTATATACTTCGTGATGTTTTTCTGTTGCTTCTCCCACCACAGGAGTTCGGGTCATATCTGCATGATAGCCGCCATATTTTGCTGCAGCATCAATCACAATGAAATCGCCTTTTTGAAATTCCCGATCGGTGGGAACTGCATGAGGCAATGCACCATTTGGACCTGTTGCAACAATTGGAGAGTAGGATTCTCCTTCTGCATATTCTCGGTATTTAGACACCATGGTATTGGCGACTTGTTTTTCTGTAAACCCTGGACGTAACATGGGTAAAATTTCTTCATACACTATATCAGTTACTTCAACGGCTGTCCGCAAACAAGATAATTCATGTTCATCTTTCACGGCGGCTAAATCTTCAACAATCATGGATGAATTTTCCCAGTTCGTATTCGGGAATACTTTCACCATATTTTTATATTGGGCAAAACTCATGTGGTCACCTTCAAAGCCTAAATTAAGCCCATTTGGATTTAACTTATTTTTTTGGATTTGTGCAAAATGTGAACTCATATCTATGAATCGCTCAAACCCCTTTACTTGGTCTTTTGATTGCTCAATATAACGACCATCCGTGATAAAATATTGTCCTTCTGGTGTTACAAGGCATGATGCGGCTGAACCGGTAAAACCTGAGATGTACCGAATATTTGTTAAGTTGGTAATTAAAATTCCGTCTAACCCTTTTTTGCCTAGAGAATTTTTAAGATTTTCCTGACGTTTAGTATAAATTGAATTGCTCATAAATAGTGTTAATCCTTTTGATATTTAGAAATTAATGCTTGAATAATTTCCCTTTCCAGGGTAATCGATTGACTATTTTCACCCTTCTCTTCTAAAGCGTCTAATACGTCCATTGCTTGATGAAATAATCCCTGATTTTTTAGGACAGCTACCAAAGTAAAAGTGGCTAAACGAGAACTGACCTTTAAGGGTTCTACTGGACCATCTATTATCAGGTCTGGTGTCTTTTTCTTCTGTGGATTTAGCGGTTTACTCTCAGGTTTTATTTTAAGCGTGATGGGTTCTTTTTTAAAAGTAACTACTTTTTTCTTAACCCGTTTGTCTCCACTTGATTCCACTTTTTTAATAAAGTTTTTAGCTGTCTTATTCTCTGGGTCTAGCACTAAAACATGTTTCCACGATTTTAATAATCGACTCGATGCGCGACCCAACACGGTTTGGATTTCACATAACATTTCTGCGGCGGCTAAATGGTCATTAGAATACAAAATTGCATGTTCCAAAGCGATTTCTGCTTCTTTTAGATTTCCATCAGCTTTTTCGATTTGGGCCAATGTGAATAATCCCGCTGAATCATTTTGATGGTGAGTCAAACCAATTTTACATACTTTTCGAGCGCGCTTTAAATCATGTTGATTGAAATATAAATCCGCCAAAACAGGAAATAATATTGTGTCAAAATGGTCAGCAAAATAAAGCTCTAATTCAATCTGATTTTGGAGATTCATATTACCGTCGGTTGGTATTAACCCAATCTGTGATATAATCAATCGTATCCTGAACCGGTGTTCCAGGACCAAATAATTTGCCTACACCTTCACCTTCTAAGTCAGTCACATCCTTTTTAGGTATAATCCCGCCTCCCACCAAAAGTACGTCGTTGAGTCCTTTCTCTTTCATAAGATCCAAGACTGTACGAAAAATGGTATTGTGCGCATTATTTAAACTGGAGAGTGCGATGACGTCCGCATCTTCTTGCTGAGCTGCGGATACGATCATTTCAGGCGTTTGACGCAATCCAAGATAGATTACTTCCATTCCAGCATCTCGATATGCGGCTGCTAATACTTTAATTCCCCGGTCATGTCCATCCAGTCCCGGCTTTGCCATAATGATTCTAATTTTACGTTCCATAGACGCGAAAATTAATCACCTTTGTCGAGAGTTCATAACCAAGAATCTTATGGAAACTTCGCTCATTTTGATTCTTCACATTTTTGTGTAATTTATAATCTCGGATGAAGATGTATTAAACCAAAAGGAGGATTACTGACGAAACTACACAAATTAACAAGCTACATATTTTTTAACCCTTTTAATGGCTCAGACAATCGAAAATGAGCCTATGCCGGGCCGCGTAATTACCAAACTCAATATTGACCCAATAGTTGGAATTGACACATTTATACAATCATCGAAATATCTTCTTCTAAAAAACGAATATGGGATTCAATGGAATGCATCCAAACGTTCCAGCGGTTTGTATTTTGTGGAATTGATGACTGGAGATAAACGGGATGTACAGAAATTGATTTTTCTAAAATGAAAAAACTAATCTTTACTATTTAAAACGAAAGTAACGGGGCCATCATTCACCAATTCCACGGCCATCATCGCGCCGAATTCACCGGACTGAACCGACACACCGGTTTTTCCCAATTCGGATAAAAAGTATTCATATAGTCGATTTCCGACTTCTGGTGGAGCAGCATTGATAAAACTGGGTCGGCGTCCTTTTTTTGTGTCACCACATAAGGTGAACTGACTAATAACTAATGCAGAACCAGTTACATCTTTAATGGATAAATTCATTTTATCATTTTCATCCTTAAATATCCGGAGTCCCGAAATTTTATTCACAAGAAAATCCGCATCTATTTCAGAATCATCTTTTTGAACACCCAAAAGGATGACCAATCCATGATCAATTTTTCCAATAATTTTTTGAGAAACAGTCACTTTTCCTCGGGAACATCTTTGGATAACAGCGATCATAAAAAAATGTGTTAAAGTGGGAACGTTTTCATGTGTTTAAAACCGTGAGAATCAACAGGTAAACACCTGAACACTTTAACATTTCGATTACTCCACCCAAACATTCTCTTTCCCATATTTTGCCCGAAGTGACCTGACAAATTCTCGATTCGTGGAAGTTTTTATATTATGAGCCATAACTTTCATGGGACGGGGTGAGCCATTGTTCGGCAAATGAAAAACCAGATGGCATTCTCCCGGATATCGCTTGGCCATGGACATGAGTTCATCCACATCTTCGGGCTTGGTTTCGCCGGGTGGGAATTTGATATTAAGCCGCTGCGATAACCGGTCCCGCACCCGATCCACAGGAATGATTTCATCACCCATTATTTTTAAATCAGAAAAATCAGTCCCATCCGAGGGTTTCCCTTTTACAAAAACCACATTGCCTTCTTTAATCAAATGTCCATAAGACTTGAAACAATCACTAAAAGCAATCACCTCTGCATGGCCGCCTAAACAATCCATATCAAAAAAAGCCATTTTACGATTCCGGCGGTCAAACCTTTCTACAATTCGAGTAATCATTCCACCAACAATTAAAGAATCTTTTTTAGAAAATTCCTGTCCTTCTTCAAAGGTTACAGATGTGAATTCTTCCAGATCTTCCGCGTGTTCCAAAAGCGGATGTCCGGAAACATAAGACCCAAGCACTTCTTTTTCCTTTTCCAATGAATCTTTTTCTGACCACTCTCCCATTTGTTTCAATTCCGGCGTTTTGATCAAATCATCATCTTGGTCGCCACCACCAAAAAGGTCCACTTGATTTCGATCCTTTTCGCTCTGCATCATTTGCCCATATTTCACTGCGTCATCCACAGCGGCAAACTTTTGGGCGCGATTTCCTTCAATAGAATCCATGGCGCCGGCCATGACCATACTTTCTAAAACTCGTTTGTTTACTTTTTGCTGATCTACACGCGCACATAGGTCAAAAATGGATTCATATTTTCCATGATCCATCCGTTCTTCAATGATGGTTTCCAAGGCTTTGGTTCCCACATTTTTAATGGCATTTAATCCATAAGAAATTGTAGCTTTATCCACGGGGCGGAAATCTTCGAATGACACATTGATATCCGGAGGCGTTACCTCCATTCCCAGTTTTTTACATTCATTATTTAAAATCACAACACGATCAATGACACCCATTTCGCTGGTAAGGTTTGCACTCATAAATTCCGCAGGGTAATGTGTTTTTAACCAAGCTGTTTGGTAAGCAACATAGGCGTAAGCCGCTGAGTGACTTTTATTAAATCCGTATTGTGCAAACTTTTCAATTAATGCAAAAATATCTTCTGCCTTCTTTTTCTTGATCCCTTTTTCTTCAGCACCGGCTACAAATTTGATCGCCAATTCATCCATAAGCGATTTAATCTTCTTGCCCATGGCCCGGCGCATAATGTCCGCTTCAGCCAAGGTAAATCCTGCAATTTCATGAGCAATTTGCATCACCTGTTCCTGATAGACAATAATACCATAAGTCTCTTTCAGGATGGGCTCCATGATGGGATGAGGATAAACACTCTTTGTCTTGCCATGCTTTCTGGAAATAAAATCGTTAATATTTTCCATGGGACCGGGACGATACAATGCATTCATGGCAATTAAATCTTCGATCACGGTTGGTTTGAGCTTTTTCAAAAATTCTCGCATCCCCGATGATTCAAATTGGAAGACCCCAATTGTTAATCCTTTTGAAAAAAGTTCATAGACTTTTTCATCATCCATGGGCAAGTTTTCAATAACAACTTTGGTTCCTTTTTTCGCAATCAATTTCACGGCTTTATCAATCACCGTGAGAGTTCGGAGTCCAAGAAAATCCATTTTCAACAGACCCAATTCTTCCAGGCCTTTCATATCATACTGACTGGTTACATCATCGCTAGAAGATTTATAAAGAGGGACATAATCAGTGAGGTCGCCGGGAGCAATCACTACGCCAGCCGCATGGATAGATGCATGGCGATTCATTCCTTCTAACACTTTCGCATGGGTCATTAATTCTTCATATTCACCCTCCGCCATTGCCAATAAATCAGGGCTTTTTTCCAAGGCCGATTCCAGAGTAATGTTCAATTCATTGGGAATGGCTTTGGCAATTTTATCCACTTCTCCGAATGAATATCCCATAACCCGTCCTACATCTCGCACAACCTGTTTTGCTCTCATTTTTCCAAACGTAATTATTTGGGTGACCGAATTATCGCCATATTGATTTTTGATATAATCAATGACTTCACCTCGACGCTCGATACAAAAATCGATATCAATATCAGGCATGCTTACCCGATTCGGATTCAGAAATCTTTCAAAAAGTAGGTCATGTTTTAAGGGGTCAATACTGGTAATCCCCAAGGCATAAGAGACAATACTTCCAGCTGCAGATCCGCGACCGGGACCCACAGGTATAGCCATATCTTTCGAATATTTTACAAAATCTGCAGTAATTAAAAAGTAACCCGCAAAACCCATGTTTCGAATTACCAATAATTCATGATCAATCCGTTTTTGAATAATGGGTGTTATTTCACCATAGAGTAATTCTGCACCAGACTGAGTTAACATTTTTAGATATTCGTCTGAATCTTGTGTCGGCGAGTCACTTGGAATCGGGAAATTTGGCAAATGATATTCGCCCATTTTCAATTCTACATTAATGCTATCAGAGATTTTCCGTGTATTCTCAATTGCCTGTGGAAATTCCTTAAATAAGGTATGCATCTCATCTTGTGTTTTGAAATAAAATTCCGGAGTTGCATAGCGTAAACGATTGGGGTCGCTGCGTTCTTTTCCTGTTCCCAAACAAATATGTATATCATGCGCTTCCCAGTGACTTTTTTTGGCGTAATGCGCATCATTGGTACACACCAAAGGCAAATCCAAATCAGCTGCCAGTTTTTTCATATTAATAATATTGGCTTCCTCTTCGGGAATGCCATGATTCTGAATCTCAAGATAATAGCGATCGGGGAAAATTTCGGCAAATCGAAGTGCCGCTTCTTTCGCCCCTTCATAATCACCTTTGAGCATTTTTTCTGGCACTTCGCCTTTTAAGCAAGCAGACATACAAATAAGCCCCTCACTGTATTGACGGAGCAATTCAATATCAATCCGGGGACGATAATAAAACCCCTCCAAATAGCCGGCAGTGACCAACTTCATGAGATTTTTATAACCCGTATAATTTTGGGCTAATAAGATAAGATGATTATTCCCCCAGCCGCCTTCTGCTGTGGTCTTTTTCACAAAACGAGAGCCCGTAGCCACATAAATTTCACACCCAATAATGGGTTTAATTCCCGCCTTTTTGGCTTCTTTATAATATGGAAGAACGCTGAACATATTCCCGTGCTCCGTTAAAGCAACGGAGTCCATGTTCAAATCATCAATGGTATTCACCAATTGGTCGATGCGCTGGGCACCATCGAGCAGACTGTAGTCAGAGTGGTTATGTAAATGGACGAATTCAGATGTCATTAAAATGTTCCTGCATATATGGCAATCAGCCCCATTAAAGTGCTGAATTTTAAAATCCGGGCTCCCTGTGTTGCAGACGAAAATCCGGGATTATTCAGCAGTGAAACTACAACCACTCCCAATGGAATCTCAACGCCAAGAATCAATAAAATACCATACCAAATTCCATAAGTGCCATTGATAAATGGGATGAAAGATCCAACCCCGATACAGGCAGATAAAAAAACTGTGAGTTGAATTGCTTTATCAATCCCTGCTGAAATTGGAAACGTACGGAGTCCCACAGATACGTCGCCTTCCATGTCTGCAATATCTTTGACCAATTCACGAACAAAAGTGAGCCCAAAAGCCAAAACCATGGGAATCCACATGGGCGCCATATTATTGAATGCGGCGCCACAAAAAAGAAATGATAGTCCGAGAATAAAGGCGATGGCAATATTGCCCAACAAAGGTATCCCTTTTAAATATTTACTATAAATAACCATCAGTGGCATGGCAATTACAATTCCGATTATTTTAGCTGGTTCTGATAATTCCAGACAAAAAAGTGTTCCCGTTCCAAAAAGAAGAATCGAAATAAATAGTGCTGTTTGTTTTGCCACACTCCCCGATGGTAAGGGTCGTATGGGTCGATTGATTTTATCAATCTCAAAATCCACCACATCATTCAGAGCATTAGCTGCTGCGGTATAGCACATAACAACCGTCATGACCAAAATTACCGTATCAATTTCATGGAGCATCCCCAGAATGGCCGAAGCAATAATCATGGCGAGTCCACCGGTAAAAAAATTGAGCGGACGAAGAAGTTTAATATGGGAGTAAAGGGTGTTCATTATTGCTTAGAAATTAATGCTATTGAGAGGGAGTTTACGACCATGGCAATCTCATTATTTTAATTCGTTTTTTTAAGCAAACGGGATTGCCTCGTCTTCGAAAACGCTCATCCTCGCAATAACAATCAAATTGAAATAACCAAAACTCGGTCATCGTCATTGTAATCTTTGAGTAATTCTGTGTTCGGATATCCGGATTCAATAAAAATATTTCTTACAGCATTTGGATGTTCTCCCAACCCAACTTCAAGAATCATCCATCCACCGGATTTCACCACTTCTTTTCCAATTTTAGCGAATCTCTTATAAAATGTAAGTCCATCTTTTTGATCTGTTAATGCAACAGAAGGCTCAAATGCTTGGACGTCTTTCATGAGTTCATTCATTTCATTTTTTGGAATGTAAGGTGGATTCGACACCAAAAGATCAAATTGCCCTTCCGGGACTTGTTCTAAAATATCCATCTCTTTGAATGATACATTTTTAGCATTTAGGTTTTCTTTATTTTTATTGGCAATGTCAAGTGCATCCGCTGAAACATCAATTCCAAAAATAGTTGAATATGAAAGTTCAAATCCGAGAGTTGTAGCAATACAGCCGGAACCGGTCCCCACATCTAAAATATTTGGTGAATCTATTTCTTTCATTTTGTCTAAAGCTATATCAATGAGCCGTTCTGTTTCCGGGCGGGGAATTAAAACATTTTTATTCACCGAGAATTCCCGACCATAAAAATCACAGGAACCGGTAATGTATTGGAGTGGTTCTCTTTCAAGACGCCGCTTAACCCAATCGCGGAGTGTTGCCAGTTGAGTTTTTGACAAGGGTTCTTCAAAGCGAAGATACACATCCATCCTGCTACAATCTAAAACGGAACGGAGTAACCATTCAATCTCACTTCTCGGATTCTCAAATCCTTTTTCTTTAAAATAGGATTCTGTCCAATTAATGAGATCTATAATACGCCAGGTTTTTAAGGTCATGAGAATAAAACAAATTTGGGGATGGATTGCAACACCCCATAAAACTCTAGTAAGATTGCGAAAACTTTAATGCTTTTTTAAATAGCGAACAATCAATCCATTTCTGCAGCAAGAAGTTCCTGCTGTTCGGCAATCTTGAGTTGCTCAATGATTTCCGTAATGTCACCATCTAATATTTCATTTAAGCGATAGCTTGTAAAATTAATGCGGTGATCTGTAACGCGACCTTGGGAAAAATTATAAGTGCGAATCTTGGCAGAACGGTCTCCGGTAGATACTAAACTTCGTCGTTCAGCAGCACGTTTGGCGGCGACTTTTTCTTGCTCGGCTGCCAACATTCGGGATTTCAAAACTTTCATTGCAGCGGCTCGATTCTTATGCTGGGATGATTCATCCTGACACGTTACCACTAACCCTGTAGGCATATGGGTAATACGAATAGCCGATTCTGTTTTATTCACATGTTGCCCACCAGCGCCACTGGCCCGGTAGGTATCAATTTTTAAATCAGCATCCAGAATTTCAATATCCACATCTTCTGCTTCCGGCATGACAGCCACGGTGGCTGCGGATGTATGTACCCTTCCACTGGTTTCAGTTTTTGGCACACGCTGAACACGGTGAACTCCACTTTCATATTTTAGCATCCCGAAAGCACCTTTCCCTTGCATAGAAACGATAGCTTCCTTCATGCCGCCAATCCCTGTAACAGACGAATTCATTATTTTGAATGTCCAATTATTTCGCTCAGCATATCGGGTGTAAACACGAAAAAGATCTGCTGCAAAAAGGGCCGCTTCATCCCCACCAGTACCAGCGCGAATCTCTAAAATAAGATTCTTATTATCCATTGGGTCTTTTGGGAGAAGCAACTTTTTGATTTTATCTTCAAAATTACTTTTTTGTTCTTCCAATTCACCTAATTCTTCCTGGGCAATTTCCTTCAATTCTTTGTCGTCCCCAGCCAACATTTCTTTATCATCCGCAATTTGGTCTAAAACAGAAATGTATTCTTTCCCAACCGTCACAATCTCTTCCATGGCGCTATGTTCTATGGCGATGGGTGTCAGTTTTTCCTGGTTTCCATAAATTTCAGGGTCGGCCATTAGTTTCGCCAAATTAGCGTGCTTTTCAATAATGGCTTGGAGTTTATCTCTCAACCAATCGCCTCGGCGGTGTATTCTTTACCAACCATCTCATCATAACGATCTCCAAAGGCTTCTTTTAGCGCAGTGATGGATACGTCCACCATCTCATTTTCCGGTTGTTTAGTTGTAATGTTTTGAAGCCAAAGTCCTGGTTTTTTTAAAATAGAAAAAAAGAGAGAATCACTTTTTGCTGAAAGTTTGATAATTTCATATCCCACACCAGAAACAAATGGAATCATAGGTAAATGAAATAAAAGTCGAATGGGTAATGAAATTGTTCCAAGAAAATAAATAACAATTGTATCCACCAACGCAAAAACCAAAATGGCTGACAAAAGTACGATAAACAAAAAGCTCGTTCCGCATCTGGGATGTTGGGTTGGGAATGATTGGGCATTTTCTACATTCACATCTTTTCCAGATTCAAAATTATAAACCACACGATGTTCTGCACCATGATATTGAAACAAACGTCGAACATCTTTCAATAAGGATATTGCCAACAAATAGACTACAAAAAATGCAATCCGAAATCCACCAGAAGCCAAATTAAACCAAAGAGCTTCTTTTTCAATATTCATGAGTTTGGTGGTAATCCACATGGGTGCTATCATAAATAAAGAAATTGCCAAAACAATGGCAAATGCAGTAGAAAAGAAATCGGCCAATTTGCTAGGCTCTTCTTCATCTGGCATAGCAATATCCACGGAATACTGTAAGGTGGCCATACCCATTTTCATGGCTTCAAACAAAGATGCCATTCCCCTAAAGATCGGTTTATTCCAAAGATTTGACTTTTCAGTAATGGATGTAAATTCCTTTTTTTGGATATGAATTTTTCCTTCCGGATCTCGTACTGCCGTGGCATAAGCGCCAGGTACCCGCATCATAACACCTTCTATAACAGCTTGTCCACCAACAAGGATTGATGGCTTCATTGTAAGTATCAGTAAATTTCGTTTTATATTAAACCTGAAAACTTTATTAACGAAACGACGCAAAGATACAAACCATTTTATTTGAACCGGACTATCCTGCATGCTAGATTTTTCTGCTAAAATTGAACTAAAATACTTTAACATTATTTTTGTAATTAATTATTAGCTTACCTGTTTTTTACTTTCGAGATCTCATAAGAAGACATTGCATTAAAAGATAAAAAAATGGCTCTACTACAGTTAATGAACTGATTGTAGAGCCATTTAAAATAGTCGTTGGCTATTTACGGCCGTATTTACGATTGAATTTCTCAATACGTCCAGCTGTATCCACCAGGTTTTGTTTACCTGTAAAAAATGGATGGGATTTGTTAGATATTTCAATCTTACACAACGGATATTCATTTCCGTCATCCCATGTAATCATTTCTTTTGTATCAACAGTGGATCGTGTGAGGAACGCATAATCACTGGATGTATCTTTAAAGACCACCAACCTGTAATTATCCGGATGTATTCCTTTTCTCATGATTCACTCCTTTTAAGCAATATTTTCTAGCGCAGATCTAACGCGATCTATGCCTTTTTGAATTATTTCTTTACTTGTCGCATATGAAAAACGAATGTGTCCCGGAGCTCCAAAGCCATCACCGGGTACTGTCACGACGTTTACACAGCCCAAAATATACTCCGAAATATCGAAAGTATCCTTCAATAAATTTCCATTTCCTAAACGACCTAGATAAGAACTAAAATCTGGGAAAGCGTAAAATGCGCCACCGGGAACTGCACAGCTTATACCCGGTAAATCATTTAACAGCTGGATAATAAAATCCCGTCTCTCCCGAAAAGCCGTCTTCATATTATCCACACAGGATTGATCTCCTGTGAGTGCTTCAATTCCGGCCTTTTGGCCAATAGAATTTGCACAGGATGTTGCTTGACCTTGAATTTTGGCCATGGCTTTTATAATATCTCTTGGACCTGCAGCATACCCAATCCGCCATCCAGTCATAGCATAGGTTTTTGATAAACTTAAACACGTAATCACAACTGCACCAATTTTGTGCTGACGATTTAATTTTTCTGTAGAAACAAATTCACCATCGTAAACTAGTCGTTCATAACATTCATCAGAAATCACAACCCAATTATTTTCTTTCGCAATGCGAAGTAATTTGACAATAGCATCTTCTCCCCAAATACCGCCTGTGGGATTGGATGGCGAATTCAAAATAACGCCTTTAATATTGGAGGTTATTTTATTCGACAAATCATCAAAGTCTGGTTCAAAATTATTTTCCGCAACCGTATCAACTAAAACTGGCTCCGCATCTGCTAATCGAACAAATTCAGGAAAAGAGACCCAATAAGGACGAAAAACAACTACTTCATCACCCGTATCAAATAAAGCTTGGCACACATTATAAAGGCTCTGTTTTTCACCATTAGAAACTAGAATATCTGCGGGCTCATAAGTGATACCATTTTCTCGTTTCAGTTTTTCACAAATAGCTTTCCGAAATTCAATCATCCCCGGGCCAGCTGTATATTTTGTAAATCCGTCATCCATGGCTTTTTGTCCTGCAGCAATAATATGGGATGGTGTATTAAAGTCAGGTTCACCTACAGAAAAATTAATTACATCAATCCCTTCAGCTTTCATTTCTGCGGCTTTGGTTGCCATTTGCAACGTAAATGAAGGTTGTACTTTATGTACACGATTTGCAAATTTATAACTTAAAATTTATGCTGCCGTTGATGGTGTTTATCAGTATTGAATTTTGATTCATCTTTTGAATCAGATTTATTCTCTGACACCCGATTACCAACATTTTTCCCATCATCTTCAATATCAAATTCTTCCGAGAATACACGGCCAGTTCTATGAGGCCGACGAGGTTGGCTTTGTTTTTGATTTTGGTTTCTGTTTCGATTCTGATTCGAGTTTTGGTTAGTGTTCTGATGTTGGTTCTTATTTTTATCTTTTGTAAACCGTTTTTTCTTGGGTGGGTCTGTTTTTTCTTGAGATTTGCTTTTCTCTTCAGAACGATGCTGTTGAGGACGAGAATGCGATTTGCGGCGACGCCTCGGTTTTGGAACATCCGCAGCAGAAACACTTTCCATATCATCCATTTTTTCAATTACGGGTTCCATCACTTTCACTTTCGATTCCTGCTTTAATTCAGCCTCATCAAACATGAAAGAATCCGGATTAAACATACTATATATTGTCCCAAAGCCACGGGTAATACCATTACCCACACCGATATAGTTTGGTAAAACAAAATTAGTTTTGAATTCACCCATAAATGCACCCCATTTATTTTCATCAACCGGACGCGGGAATAAACTGGATACTTGTACTTTTGTAAATACATTTTCTTCGAGGTTAACACCAACTTCATTGGCCAAAAAAATAATATTTTGTCCAAGTAAGCGATTTAAAAATGATGGTTTTTCTTGATTCGTCAAGAGTTGGTAACGCCCACCCGTCATATGGTTTAACGCAACCCATGGCGTGATAAAACGATATCTTACCAATCGGCTCGATGGAATAAATTGATCTTCTGCATTCTCAATATCACAATCCATAACTTCAAATGTAATATTTCCAAAATCAAATGTTTTAAATTTTTCAGCAATCGATAATATGGTATCAACACCCTCATGAACCCCAATAAGGTAAATTTGCTCATTCAAAATTTTGACCTGAACTCTGGGGTAAAGAAATCGATCTCTGTAAGAACCATCCAACATCGGTATAATTGGCTCATCCGGATATTGGCGCATAAAAACACCCTTCACCTGATAAGGCGTTTTTCGAACAGGTTTATCTGTGATGACCCGTACAACTACTGATTTTATATTTGGAAAAGAATCACTCATAATACATAAAAATTTATTGGGCGTTTATTGACTCATTGTATCTAGAAATTCAGCATTGGATTTAGTTCGTTTCATTCGATCTTGCATGAATTCCATTGCTTCTTCTACTTTCATATCATTCAATAATTTTCGAAGAATCCACATTCTCCCTAAGGTTTTACGGTCCAGAAGCAGTTCTTCTTTCCGAGTGCCAGAACGAATGATATCAAAAGCGGGATAGACTCTACGATCACTCAATCTTCTATCCAGGGCTAATTCCATATTTCCAGTCCCTTTAAATTCTTCAAAAATAACTTCATCTGCTCGACTACCAGTGTCAATTAATGCTGTGGAAATAATGGTTAAACTTCCGCCCTCTTCCGTATTTCTAGCAGCACCAAAAAATTGCTTTGGTTTTTTCAATGCATTAAAATCTACACCACCAGATAATATTTTTCCACTATGAGGAGTGACTGCATTATGGGCTCGAGCCAATCGTGTAATGCTATCCAATAAAATAACAACATCATCACCAAATTCTACCATTCGTTTTGCTTTTTGCAAAACCATATCAGCAACGGCTACATGCCGTTCGGGTGGTTCATCAAAGGTAGAGCTTATTACTTCAGCATCAACACTTCGTCTCATGTCTGTAACTTCTTCTGGGCGCTCATCAATTAACAATACAATTCGTTTTGTTTCGGGGTGATTCTTGCTAATCGAATTCGCCAATTTTTGTAGGAGAACTGTTTTTCCCGTTTTGGGTTGAGCAACAATCAGTCCCCGCTGCCCTTTTCCAACTGGAGCAATTAAGTCCATGATTCTCATGGAAAGATCTTTAGGGTCACTCTCGAGTTTTAATTTATCTTCAGGATATAAGGGTGTGAAATTTTCAAAAAGAATCAATGTTTTCAACTTTTCGATTGGTTCTTCATTCACCATTTCCACTTTTAATAAAGCATAAAACCTTTCTTTCGATTTTGGAGGCCGAATTTGGCCAGAAATCAAATGACCCGTTTTTAATCCAAACCGTTTAATTTGGGATGGACTGACATAAATATCATCGGGACCGGGTAAATAGTTAAAATCTGGTGAGCGTAAAAAACCATAACCATCTTGCATAACTTCCAAGACTCCACGCGCTGATAAAGCACCATCTTTCTTGGCTTGCGCTTCCAAAATACGAAGGGTTAGTTCCTGTTTATTGAAGCCGGCAATGCCACCTTCAATTTCTAATTTTTGGGCTAACTCATTGAGTTCTCGTATATTTAACGATTGTAGTTTGTTAAGATCCATATAATTAAAACCTATTTAAAATATTATTTTTCTTTGGGTTTCTAAAAGTATAAGTCTCCCGGGGGAATAATGGAGATACGTAAAGTTACGCTAAATAATACTTTTGTCAAAAGGTATTTCAAGAGCCCTATACACCTCTTCAGCGATATAATGACTGCCAAAAATTAGCCCCACACCTTTTGTATTAATTTTCTCTTTTAATTTTTTCAACCCATGTGTTACAGATAGAATTGGCTCATTTTTAAACCCAAGGTTATTTAATTTTTCAGATAAATCTTCAACACCTAATAAAAGATCATTTTGATCAGTCGTAACATATAGAGAATCAAATTGCCCTTCCATTTTTTGAATAAGACGTGAGAATTCTTTATCTCCTTTTAAACAAAATAAACCAATTATAGGGTCATTTGGATAAATGGCTTTTATTGTATTGATTAAAGATTCAATCCCATCTTCATTATGAGCTACATCAAAATACAATCTTTCACCCACCGGTTGAATGCGCCCAGGCCAGAGTACTTTAGTTAAGCCTTTTTGAATTACTCTTTCATCAATAGATGCATCAAACTGATGAATTGACTCTACCGCCAATGCTGCATTATGCGCTTGGTGTTCCCCTAATAATGATGTTCTATATTTCTTATTTTTAAATAAGAATTCTGTTCTACTTTCACGAACCAATATTTGCGATACTTTTTCAATTTGAAATAATTCTACCTGTAATTGGTCTGCTTTCCTTTGAAGAATCGACTGAGCAATTTTAGTCTGATTTGCTATAACTAGCGGAATCCCTTTTTTTAGTATTCCCGCTTTCTCATGGGCAATCTTTTCAAGGTTCTCCCCCAAAATGTCCATATGATCCATAGAGATTGGTGTCATAACTGTCAATGCGGGAATTATAACATTTGTCGAGTCTAATCGTCCTCCTAAACCAGTTTCAATAATTGCAACATCCACATTTTTATTTTTAAAATAATCCAATGCCATAACAGATGTCGCTTCAAAGAAAGTGGATTCAATTCTGGATATCGATTCGCCTGCTTTTTCCATAAATGAAATAATTTCATTATTTGATATTGGAATACCATTTACTCGAATTCTTTCATTAAAACGAATCAAATGGGGTGAAGTATAAAGTCCAACTTTTTTCCCAGATTCCCGAAGAATACTGGAAATCATAGCGCTGGTAGATCCTTTGCCATTCGTCCCGGCAATATGAATTAAAGTTAACCCATTATGGGGATTTTCAATCGTATCCAACAGACTAAATGTATGTTCCAATCCCAGCTTTATTCCAAACCGTTGTAGATTGAAAAGGGACTCTAAAAGAGATTCAAATTCAGGTGAGGTCAATATGGGATATGGATTGGATTTTTCCATTGACAAAACGACTGGCAAGTGATTCAAATGTATCTGGAGAATCTGTTACAAAACAATGAATTTCACCGGAAGATTCATCTGAAAATAAATTATTTTCTGTCAGAACAGATTGGAGAGATGAAACAGTCGCTTCACCAGAGTCAACCAAATTGACAGTCGATCCCAGCACGTCACCAATAATTTGTTTTAACAATGGATAATGGGTGCATCCTAAAATGACTGTATCAATTGTGGATGATTTAAATTGTTTAAGATAATGAGTTGCTACAGACTTTGGAACGTCCCCTTCCACCCAACCTTCCTCAGCCAAAGGCACAAATAGTGGGCAAGCTTGGCTCAGGACAGAGATTTTGGAATTCGCCGATTTTAACCTTTTTCCGTAGGCATCAGATCGGATTGTTCCATACGTTCCAAGCACACCGACAGCATTAGTTTGGGTCACTTTAAGAGCCTTAACTACACCAGGTGAAATAACACCAATAATTGGTAGATCAAAATTTGATTTCAAATAATCTAATGCCAAAGACGATGCAGTATTGCATGCTACAACAATCATTTTGCATTTTTGTTCTTTTAACCAATGTGCAATATCATAAGAAAATTCTTGGACACGCGCCTTACTTTTATTCCCGTAAGGGACCCGAGCCGTATCTCCCACATACAGGATAGATTCATTGGGTAAAGACTTTGTGATTGCATCTACCACTGTTAATCCCCCAATTCCAGAATCGAAAACGCCAATGGGTCTGTTATCCATTTTTATTCCTCAGCCAGTAATCTTTCACGAGATGATTTAAAATGTTTAATACCTTGGTAGATAGATTCCGCAATTTTTTGTCTGTGGTTTCCTTGTTTCAATTTCTTTTCTTCGGACGGATTCGAAATATACCCGACCTCCACCAAAACATTTGGCATAGATGCGCCATATAGGACATAAAAACCCGCTTGTTTTACACCTCGGTTTGGTGTGGTGAGTCTTTTATCTAATTCCATTTGAATCATAGCGGCAAGATCTTCACTTTCTTTCATGAATGTACTTTGCGCCATAGTGGCCATTATGAGGGTTTCACCTGATAAATTTTTATACTGACCCGCTCTTTCTTCCAATTTAATTACAGAATTTTCTCTTGAAGCAACTTCAATCGCATCGTCACTCTTACCGGGTTTAAGTAAATACGTTTCAAACCCTTGTACGGTACGATTGTTATTTGCATTAGCATGAATACTCACAAATAATTTACCGTTAGCATCATTTGCCATTTTAGTCCGTTCTATTAAGGGGACAAACACATCCTCATCACGAGTATAAATAACTTTAATTCCGGTGTTTTTCTCTAACAGACGGCCAACCCTTTTTGTGATATCTAAAACGACATCCTTTTCATTTGTTCCATATTTACCTTGGGATCCTGGATCTTTCCCACCATGTCCAGCATCCAAAACTATAGTTTCCAAACGCCATCTTTCTTTTACACTTTCAATACGTTCTTCAATTTTTCCAAGCGGTGTTCGAAGTGTAATTACAATTTCATTCGGATCTAAACTCTCAAACCATTCATGGCTTATCACCTTGGATCCAAGTTTAAAAGCAATTTGTGCCGTTTCTCCAAGTTGATCAGATTCAATTTGCCGAATAATCCCACGTGTTAGTCCATTATTAATAACAGTGGTATCTACAATAGCGCCTGCAACTGTTAAGTAAAACCATCCGTGCTTATTAATAAATGAACTTATATTTCTTTCTGAAAATGGTTTCCGCGTGTTGAGCCTAATGATAGTCCCATTGGATTTCACATCAATTGTAATCCCCGTGATGTTGAATCTGACCACATCAATATCCAAGAATTCCTTTTTAATATCAAAATTAATTCCAGGTAAAACAGTCGATTTTAGAATCGCAAAAAACTCTTCTGCCGGAACATATAAATCGTTGTGCTCAATACGCGTTATTTGTGGCATTTGATACGGTTGGTCATCAATCATCACAAAACTGGTATGGCCCGAAATCTTAACTTTTTTTCCAGCAATATATAAAACAAGTTTTTTTCGGTCTGTATTTTCATACAATTTAGAGGAAAGAGACCTAGAAAGATCTTTAGCGGAAATATATAACTTTTTCGAATCTGAAAGGGTTCTGATTTCAGATTCAGTCCCAGAGCTACGATTATAGACATGGATCTCGCCCAAAAGAAGGCTCGAAAAAATTAGAAAAGGAATAATTTTTTTAAAATACATAAGCTTGAATTTATCTACCAAGACTAAACGCAAACAATGAAATGACATCAAATTGAAATATTTATTTGTATCGCACATCTGAAAATTGGACTAATATTAAAATCCCATTGATTCCATGTGGAAGACAGCCGAATATGGATCTTACTTCCTTGACTCACTTGATAAGATAATTTGGTTCCTAAAAAGTGACTGGGACGAGTAAAAACTTTACTTTTCATTTCTCCAGGAACATTTACATCCCAATAATAGAGCCATTCTTTTCCTGCAATATTTGCCGTAACCCAAACCCAATTCATTGAAAAATAACCTGTATTATATTTGCTTCTTAATTGGATTCCCAAACTTGATTTATTGGCACCTTGTTTATGTTTTTCTTGAATTTGACATTGAATTAAATGAGCAGGTGATTGTTTCCATTTAATAGTCGTTTTAAAGGTTGAGACAGGAGTTGATTCAGTAATTGGATCTAAATAACTATATGTTTCTGATTCTGTTTCCTGCATCTTAAATTTTCCTTGTACCCATAAAATCGAATTTATTTTTTGCTCAATACTCACTCCTGTCTCATAACCCCTTTTATGATATGTTTTTAGGGGCGAGTCTAAAGCTGAAAAATTATCTGAATAAATATTTAAATTAAAATTGTTCAATTTGAATCTCATTTCTTGTAGAAGACCCACTTCTCCAAACTCTTTGTTAGTCCAATTTCGAAACGCATTATCACGAAATGCAAAATAATTTGGAGCAATATTCCGCAGTATAACACCATAATAGAAATTATTTTGTTTTATTTTTCCTCCTCCAATAATCGCCGTTTTATTTTGAGAGGTAATAGCTATTTCAGAAAATAATTTTAAATCAGCGTATTGATAATTCCCGAATATGGATGACGATAAATTTGAAAACTGATTATGATCTTTATCAACCCAATGTCCACCACCTAAAGAAATCCCAACTTCTCCGAAATTATAATTTGTTAACCATGTTCCCAGAACAATTGATTCTGTAATATTATTTTTATTTTGTATTTGTAAATCTGAAACATGTAATCCCAATCCCGAAAATTTTATATACGTATCATGAATGGCCCCATCTAATAGGCGATGAGAAGCCCCGACAAATATTTTTCCATTTCTAAGAGGAGATTCCAATCCAATCCCTCGATATGCCCAGGATTCATGTCCTGAACGAAAGGGCTGAATCCCTTTTCCACGCCTCATGACACTATTGCTTGTACCAAAATCAGATTTCACCCCAAAGGTACGCCAACTTAACAATCCATATCCAACAAGCATCTGATAGTTGCCAATCGTGTAAAATTGCTTCCCAAATTGTGTTTTCATATAAATGGAGTAATGATCCAAAATATCTAATTCATGGGCATCTCTTTCCCCCAAAAAACCAACTGTATATTGATCAAAATTAAATTCACTATTCCATTTATACTGAATATCATCCGTCATGTTAATTCGGTGAGAAAAAATGCCACTAACATTTATGAGGGTATGTTGGGTCCATAATCCATTCACTAATATTTGTAATCGAGGAAATTGATTTAGATTTTCTATTTCTCCATTTAAGATATCATTTAAGGCCTGAATTTCATCATCACCTACAAATGATAGTTCCGATAAAAGGTCGATGGACTCCATTGTTATAGATGCATGTATCGTTTGGGCGGTATTTAAAATAATGAGATCTGATTCCGGCAATGACTTTTCCGGATCAAATGATTCAATAACTTCAAACTGGCCAAGAATGAAGCTATGGATTACGAGAAAAACTAATCCCAGTTTGATAGGTAATAAAGCCCAGATCCACATAGGAAAGACAAGCTAATTCCAATTTTATATTTTTAAAATTTATAAAAGCACCAGCCGTAAATGCATTAGGTTGGTGAACCATCCCAAAAGCAATTCCAAACTCATCCATTAATTTCATAATTATTCCAAAACGAATACTGACCGGAAATTCCGTATCTTGGACCAGCGAAACTTGTGCTAATATTTTTTCTGATGGTTTTAATAATAAACCAGCCATGATGGTTTGAGGTAATTTTTCTTTCGTTTTACCAATAGTTGGACGATTCACATTTAAAAGAGAAACCATAGATTCTACAAACGGATTCATATTAAATCTCATTATAAAACCTAAACCATGTGATAAATCTTGACCATAATTTTTAATATTCAACTGATATAAATTATATGAAATTGCAATTTTGAGACCGTCTTTTATTTGTTTGGTACCCATGGCGGTAATCAATAATTCTTGATAAGTAGGATTCCCAAAATTTGAAATTCCTAATCCAAGTCCAAAACCTCGAAAACTACCGCCCACAACAAAGAGTGATTCTTTCAATGATTTTAGTCCAAACTTATTATGTTGGCTCCCTGCAAAAAATAAACGTTGGTTTCGAGTAAGACCTGTTGGGTCAGAGATGATTCCAAGTGAATTGGGGACTAATGAAAATGGCGCTGCACCAGCAGCATTTTGTAATGGAGAATAGTTCTCTGATTCAAATGAACCCCAAACGGATTTTGGACAAAACAGAACAAGTCCAAGAATCAACATGACCTTTATTTCATTTCGAGTGTAAATAGGAAGGGTCATTCCTTTATATAATAAATGCGCCCCGAATAATCGGGGCGCATTAGCGGATTGAAATTCGCGCTATTTCTTTTCGTACCACATAACGATTATCATCAAAGCGAGTATTCCAGCAAATCCTGCATCTCCGAATTGAGCCATTACACGACCCAACCCGCCGATAACTCCAAAAAAGTCATCAAACAAAATTCCTACAACAATACCAATGACGATTAAAGTCTTGAGCAAATCTGTGATTTGTTCAAGCCATTCGTTAACGGTTTTCAACGCACCTTTCAGCATAGTTTCCTCCTGTTATCAGGCTTAGGACCAAGACAAGTCCAGACCCCAAGTAAACCCTGTGTGATTATCCCAGAAACGAGAGAAAAACCAGAAGAGCTAGTAATCCAGCAAAACCACCGTCTAAGAATGTATTTACTAGATCGACTATCCCACCTATAGGATCAAATCCTGTAGAATAGACTATGTTCACGAAAACAAACAACACAATCAGTGCTTTTATTACGCCAATGATTCCAGATGCTGCATTTTGTACGGTTGAGTTGACATCAGCCATGCCGATACCTCCTTGGTTTGGTTCTTTGGTAAGAATGGAAACAATTTGTTTCCGATCTTTTACTAGATTGACCTTACTAATTGCGTGCAGTGTAGGGTCAATCCCTTTTAATTAGGCAAATTTACAAATAAAGATGATAGTGGCAATATTTTTATTTATCACCCATTCTCACTCGTGAAATGAGTTTTTCAATTCCGTGGATGACTTTTTTCACGTCAATTGAATCCATACATTTAGAGCATAATCTCCAATGATTTCGATCATGTACACATGAGACTTCAGGCTTGACCACTTCCACCCATTTACCGAGAGGTCGTGTCCAATTCGGATCTTGGGAACCAAATATTGAAACCACAGGAACACCTAAATAAGCAGCAAGATGCCCAGGCATAGAATCAATACCCACTAGCATTTTCTGATTTTTTAACCAATTTTGAAAAGCAGGCAAATCGCTTTCAAATAATTCGACCGGAATATTCCTATCTTTTATTCGTTGAATAATAGGGTCAGTCTCGGGTGTTTTAATGATGGTAACCTTATAATCTCTCGAGAGGGAATCAGCTAGTTCTACCCATTTTTTACTAGGCCACGATCTTTTTGGATCCGTTCCCCCGGCATGCAGGACAAGATGTCCACTGGCATTAGAAGTGGATTCTTTACTGGATTGTATTTCTATATTGCATCCTAACTCCGAAATTAAGTTTATTGATCTTTCTGTCTGGTGCATAACTTTTGGAATTGGTTGACAATGCGTGTAAAAATAAGAGCCGCCTGTATCGGCATATCCAAAACTCATTTTGGATTTCATGTGCCATAAAAACCAGCTATTCCTTATATCCCCTTTAAAATCAATGGCAAGATCAATGTTTTTTTTTCTAAAACTTTTAGCAAATGATCTAATCTTGAGCCATTGAAATAATGACCAATTCCAATTCGTCCAAGGTGCATCCACGGCAATGACCTCATCTGCTAATTGTAATTCTTCGGCGAAATCGAGAGCTCCGGTACAGCATAATAGAGTAATTTTTGATTGAGGAAACTTTGTTTTAAGTGAACCCAAAACCGGCGCTATCAAAATAACGTCTCCAATCCGATGGTATTGACATACAACTATGTTCTTGATGGCTTCATTCGGAATCCTTTTTGTATTTCTAAAAAAATTAAGAAATATATAAAAAGGTGATATCAATGCACTAATAACTCGAGCCCAAAAAATATAAGTTGGATTATATATTTGAGGCATTTTTAAGAAAGGCCCAACGTTTTATAATAAGAATACAATTTTTTAGACACTTGTTTAATATCATGGTTTTGAACAACCCATTCTCTGGCATCTCGCCCTTTATTCTTTATTTTGTTTGGTTTATCTAATAAATCCCGCAGGGCATTTTCAAAGTTATTTTGATTCACATTAATAAATGGATGCTTTGGAATAAAGGATTGATATGTCTTATTCATTTCTGTTAAGGTACAGATTCCCATGGCGAGAGCTTCAACTGAATTCATACCATACCCCCAGCCTCCCCGATCCCCGATCTGATCAATGAAAATATCAGATTTAGCTTTTCGCTCTAATGCTTCTTTGTGGGATACATTTTCAATAAGATCAAATTGAATTAACTTTTCCTGTTCAAGTTTTTCACAGATTGATATTATAAAATCAGACCCTTTATAAAATCTATTTGTGGGTGCGTGAGAGACTCTAATCATATTATTTATATTTTCTGTTGGTGAAAACTGAGAGGTATCAAACGGTAGAAATAAGTATTCAATATTCGGGTGTTTTTCTAATAGATCTACTTCATTTGTTAAATTTAAATGAGATAAGGAATCCATATTTGGCATAACACCACTCGCTCGTAAATCTTCTCCATGATAATGAGCGATAATCTTTTTCCCTCTTTGATGAAGCTCTTTTACAAAAAATTCATCTTTTAAAAAATCAGATCCACTTTCAAAATGAATAACATCAAAATCGTATAAATTATATTCTTCAATTGCTTTGATAACTTTAGGTAGCCAAAGCCAATCTTTCAACTTGAAAAAAGCAGAATCAAATACGCCTTCTGGTTTTCGAACGGGCGGATACCCTTCTTTAGATTTAAAATACCCTTCCTCGCCTCGATACAGTTTATAAATAAAGTTTCGAATTTTTGACAGCCAAGATTTAGTAAAATTAAATGGAAGATTTAAACAAATATCCTCTTCAAATTTCTTTGGAGATTTAAAAAAAGTAACTGTACGGCATATATTACCACGAGCCTCATGTTCTTTTTTCCAGAGCGTAAGAGTTCCAACGGTATTTTCAGGTGAAATATAGAGAATTTTCAAAGGGTTATTTTATGTGTATCGTTTGTGATATAAAAGGTTCCCAGATAGGTTAAATTAAGGTCAATGAAGACAAGATGGTATAACAAGGTCAGTACTTAACGGTATGAAATTATTTATTATTCCCTCCTGGTATCCAACAAAACTTTATCCAAAAAGTGGATCCTTTTTTCGCGAGCGGGCACAAATATTACATCAAAGTGAATTTAAAATTCATGTTATTAATTCTACGATCCACCCATTGCGTGATATTGTGAACCAATCCAATATTTCCAAAAATGCCACTGAATTTATAGACGAATTTGGTTTTTCAACTCTCCAAATAGAAGCCATCAACAATGCGCCAAAATATGAAAGTGGTGCCTTCTCGCAACAGAAGAAAATGTGGAATAAATTGTTTCAAGATGCGCTAGAAAAATATGACGTCCCTGATTATGTTTTAATTTATTCATCAATTTGGGCGGGAGTATCCTTGGTGGAAACACTTCAAAAAATGAAAATTCCAATGGGAGTTTCAGAACATATGAAAGAATTTATTCTTCCGAATGGATTTACAAAGAAACAATTGAATGGGATTCAAAGATGTTATAATCATGCATCATTTATTGCTGCTACGAGTAAACCTTTGTTGGAAAGAATGAAAAATAGATTTCCTGAATCTCTAGAAAAAATGACACTAATCCCAAATCCTGTTGATACAAGTTTATTTAAACCCAATCGTCAAATAAGTAAAAAACAAAATAATCCATTTCATTTTATTGCCTGCGGTTTATTTCGCGATGAAAAGGAATTCCCTAATCTTATTAATGCTTTTTCTCAAGTTACGCAAACTTATGACTGCTGTTTAACACTCGTTGGAGAAGGTAAACAAGAAAATCTATTAAGAAAACTAGTTGAAAAATTGAACTTAGAAAAACGAGTTTCATTTTCCGGATATTTGCCACCAATTAAATTGGTTGAGGAAATGACGAAATCTCATGCACTCGTACTCTCTAGTTCTGTAGAAACATTTGGGATGGTAATCGTAGAAGCAATGGCTTGTGGCTTGCCGGTTGTGGCAACACGATGCGGCGGACCTGAATTTACTATCCATGAAAAAACCGGGATTTTGGTAGAACCCAACAACGTTAATAGTTTAGCTAATGGCATGGTAAAAATGATAATCCAATATTCTAATTTTGATTCAAACGAGATTCGAAATTATACCGTTGAAAAATTTTCTACAATAGCGTATGCGAATTCAATTAAAAATCAATTTTTAAAAATTAAGATTTAGAAAAAATTGTTTTTAAATTAATTATTTTCGTCTGAAATAATAAAATGGGAAAGCTGATTGATAAAACTATCTTTAACAAGTCACTCTCATTAAAGGAATAACTCAAACAAAACATTGCTCCAACTGTGACAGAAATGAGACTTAAATTTTTCCAATCATAAGCGATAGGATACAGTCGTCGATTTACCATAAATAAAACGAGTGCCATTACTCCAAATGAAAAACATGTTGCCCAAGCAGCACCTACAAATCCCATATAAGGAATTAATAAAAAATTAAGTCCAATATTTGCGATAGCCCCCATTCCTCTGGAAATCATAATCCATTTTGATTTCTCCATTAAAAAAGGTCCTGGAAGTTGTACAAGATATATGGCATCCAAAACGTATCCAAAAGCAATCACTGAAATAACAGGAATTGCATTCCAATATTCTGGGCCAAGCAATGAAAAAGAGCCTATGGATAATTTTACAAAATCACCAATCCAAAAATACATTAAGAGCCAAACGTAACTCAATACCGACAATAATATTGTAGCAATTCTTGAAAAAAGATCACGCACATTAATGTCATCTTTCCCAACTCTTAAAAAAAAAGGCTGCCACGCCATATTAAATCCCATGACCAATAAGAGCATAAGTGCACCGATTTTATACCCAGCGCTGTACAACCCAACATCAACCGCACTTCCTAAATAATTGAGAATATATCGGTCTGCAACTTCCATCATCATGGCAAAAATCCCAGAAGGGAAAAATGGTAAACCAAATTTCATCATTTCTTTTAATTTGGAGACAGAAAATAAATGAAGGTTGATTCGCTGAATTGTTATTGGAAATGTGAGAATAAATAATACACCGGAAATAATTGCATTACTTACCAATACACCCTTCACTCCCATTCCTAAACTCACAACCAAATATATATTTAGTCCAAGGGTTCCAAATGCATTAATGAAACTAAAAATTAAAAATGGGTAAGGTTTTTCTTCAGTTCTTAAAATCAACTGAGGAATTCCCCACATCATATCAAAACATAGAATTGCAGTAATAATGTGCCAATATTCTGGCCGATCAACACCTAATACCAATTTGCTCATTGATTGTGCGGCGAGGACATTTATCAATCCATAAAGAATGGCAACGCCAGTAAAAACTCCAATAGCAGTGGTATAAAAAGATTTCCGATCTTCCTCGTTTGCTTGAACATATTTTTTCATTAATGCGGCATCTAGTCCAAATTTTAATATCACATTAAAAAAAGCCATATAAGCAAAAGCTAATGAGACAATTCCATAATCTTGAGGTAAAAATAAATTAGTATAAACCGGTAAAAGAAGGAATGTTATAAACCGAACTAATACATGGCCAGTCCCATATACCAGAGATTGAATAGATAAAAATCGGATTGAATTAGTTTGTGTCAAAATGGGATTTATGAATAATCTTTTTGGTACACTTTTCGAACCAAACCAAAAGACCCAAATTCTTCTTTAAATCGGATTAGGGATTGTTGTGGAGTGAGAGGGTTTTCCGCCCTAGGATCTTGAGAGACTCCAAAATCTAAATATTTAAATCCCGCATTGGATGCCCAACGAATTGTTTCCAGCACTTGAAGCGTTGCAGGTTGAAATTCTGAAAAATCATAATTCATCATATTATAAAAAATAATAATTGTTTTTTTATTTGCAATAAAATTTAAAGTGCCACCGATGGGTTTTCCATTCTTCATCAGAAGTAAAAGTTTTAGTCGGTCAGGGAATAAAGAATCTAAGCGAACTAAATCATCTAAGGTATGGGTGGGCTTTGCATCATACCGTGATTTATTATCAGCAAGAATCGGATAGAATTTCTCGAAATTATTTTCCCATATAAATTCAAGAGAATTATTTTTCATTAAGTTTGAATAATATTTTTCAGACCGATTCTTCAATTTATAAACTCTCTGAAGGATCTCTTTTTGAGAACCATCAAGTGGAATAACACTTGAAATATAATGTTCGCAAATTTTGAACCCTCTCCATAATAAAGCATATTCTAATGTTTCATCCTCTAATATCCCATAAATTCTAGGAGGTTGGACAAGCGTTGCTTGTTTAAAATTATTTTTTTCTAGATAAGAATCGAAATTATCTATCCAAGAATCCGCTCGTGTATATGAACTGGATTTAAAAATAAATCCACCATAACTGGCGCCCGGATGTGAGAAAAATATTTTTTTTCCATCCTTATGCATTTCTGCTCCAGTTAAAACTGCGGATAGTTTATCTCGAGTATAAAATAAAAGAGAATGATCATCGAAACGTTCTTGTGGATGATAGGAAAGAAATTTTCTATAATGGAACAAGGTACCATTATTAGAATGATGGACAAAATCTTCCCATTGAGATTCGTCATTTTTCTGAAATTGTCTTACAAAATTCATGGACTATACACGATTTGGTGGAACGAGAAGTTCCTTTTAATAATGGTTTATAACGGTTGAATGTAACCAATCGTCAATTCTAATTTGGTTGTCTAATTTACAGGAGTTATTGTTGAATTCTGCTATTGAAAAAATTCATGCTCGGGAAATTTTAGATTCTCGAGGAAATCCAACCCTTGAAGTCGACCTATATTTAGCCAATGGAATGATGGGGCGCGCAGCGGTTCCCTCCGGTGCTTCCACTGGAGATCATGAAGCCATGGAACTTCGTGATATGGATCCAAATCGTTATTTAGGAAAAGGCGTTCGAACAGCGATTACACATATTAATTCATCCATTGCGGATGCGTTGAAAGGAATGGACGTAACAAATCAAGTTGAGATTGACCAACTTATGATAAAAATGGATGGCACTGAAAATAAATCAAATTTAGGTGCAAATACTCTATTAGGAGTTTCTTTGGCTGCTGCTCATACCGGAGCGTTGGCTTCCGGTCGCCCACTTTATCAATATTTAGGCGGTAAATCCGCAAATACACTTCCGGTTCCCATGATGAATATCTTAAATGGTGGAAGCCATGCGGATAACACAGTTGATATTCAAGAATTTATGGTTTTCCCTTTTGGTGCATCCACTTTTTCGGAAGCTCTTCGAATGGGGACAGAAATCTTCCATCATTTAAAAGCCGTCCTGAAATCTAAAGGATTGAATACAGCTGTTGGGGATGAAGGTGGATTTGCTCCAGATTTATCATCGAATGAAGAAGCTTTGGAGATTATCCTGCTAGCCATTGAGAAGGCTGGATATAAGCCGGGAAAAGATATTTATCTTGCTTTGGATGTTGCAGCCAGCGAAATATATGAGAATGGGAAATATAATCTTGAATCAGAAGGACGCTTGCTTTCTTCGGAAGAAATGGTTATATACCTTGGTTCATTGGTTAATAAATATCCTATTGTCTCGATTGAAGATGGGTTACACGAAGACGATTGGGAAGGCTGGAACCACATGACCGCAGAATTAGGGCACAAAATTCAGATTGTTGGCGATGACCTAACCGTAACTAATATTAAGCGATTACAGCGAGCCATTGATGAAAAAAGCATGAATTCAATACTAATCAAATTAAACCAAATTGGCACTGTGACCGAAACCATTCAAGCAGTAGAAATGGCACGAAATGCTGGATTTTCTGCTGTGATTTCGCATCGGTCTGGAGAAACTGAAGATACGACCATTGCAGATTTATCTGTGGCCATGGGCATGGGACAAATTAAAACAGGATCGGCATCTCGTACGGATCGTATTTGTAAATACAACCAATTATTAAGAATTGAAGACGCTTTAGGTGCATCCGCCAGATTTGCAGGAATTGGTGTATTGGGAAAGTCAACATGAGCCGACACGGCAAAATGAAACGAAAAACGCGACCTCGGGCTGTACGGCAACAAGTTGCTGAAGCACAACGTAAATTTGTCAGGGGTGTATTATTCCTCATAGGCATGTCACTTCTGATTATATTTATTTTCGGAGACCACGGTTTATTTCAGCTTTATAAGCTCAAACAAGAAAGAAAAAAAGTCCAAGAACACATTACACAACTTAGAGAAAATAGAGAAGAATTAATCTCCGAGAAAAATCGGCTTGAAAATGATTTAGATTATATTGAGAAACTCGCTAGAGAACGATTTCGAATGGCAAAACCAGGAGAAAGGGTGTTTAAGGTGATTCCTAAAAAAGATCCAAAAAAATCTGATTCTTAGTTTAAATCAAATATTAATTTCGAATTCTGAAATAACTTTTTCTTTCAGAAACGCATCCAAATAAATTTCAACGCGGCGATTAATAGCTCGGGCTTTTTTCTTTTGGCTATAATTTGCCATGGATGCAATATCAATAATCGGTCGAAATTCGCCATATCCCATAGCAGAAAAATATTTTTCAGGCATGGCTGCATATTTATTCATCAACTTGACCAAATTAAGCGATCGTGCAGCTGACAATTCCCAATTGCTCTCGTAGTCTGATGATGGTGGCATTTTTTGATCATCCGTATGCCCCTCGCATCGCACTTCAACATTCAACTGAGATCCTCGCTGATGAATCAATTCCAATAAATTATCATAATTTGAATTGTCAAAAATATTGATAACTTCAGACTCCCGAATAATGCGACCAATTTGGTGAATTACAGGGTAATAATTTGGATCAACCACAGCAGATGATGAATTAAATAAATTGCCACGTATGGTAATTTTTATACCTTTTGTCACCCGTTCTACGGATACATTTGATGAACTCAAATCATGGTTCATTTCTTCGTATGTTTCATCCAAAAGTTTATTTATGACTGCATCAATATGTTTTTCCGCATCATTAAGGATAACGAGCAATAATACGAAAAAAGTTAATAAGAGCGTTGTCATATCAGCAAAGGTGAGTGCCCATGCCGTTGCCTTCGCTTTCCGTTCATCCATACTAATAACTTGACGGAAATTCATTTTTTAATCTCAAATAACAGACAAATAAGCATCAATCAATTGCTGAATTTTTTTTCTGTTTCAACGGAATAATCTCTTACATAATTAGGCACAAAAGTCATGAGTTTTTCTTGAATGAGAATAGGATGCTCTCGAGCATGAATACTAATAATTCCTTCAACAATAATACTTTTAAGCATCATTTCATTTTCGGAGCGACGCTTCAATTTTCCCCCAATAGGAAGAAAAATCATATTCGCCATAAATACCCCATAAAAAGTAGTAATAAGTGCCAAACCCATCCCTGAAAGGAGTTTTGCAAATCGCTCAGAAACATCATAGGATGCTGCAGTATTCACTTCTTCTCCGCCGGCAAAATTATTCATCATAACAATGAGACCTAATACGGTCCCCAACATGCCAAACGCTGGCGCATAGGATCCCATGTACAAAAATAATTCCTGACCAGCAATATGACGACTGGAAATATTTTGCATTTCAAGATTTAAAAAAGTTCGGAGCCGAGATGAGTCTCGTTCATTGATCGCAAGTTCTATACCATTTTTAAAAAAGCCTTCTCTCATATTTGGTAATTCAGCCTCAAGGGATAGGAGTCCATCTTTTCGTGCTTTTTCAGCTTTTTCAACGATTTCATTAATAATACCTACATAATCGTAATCTTCTCCTTTAAAAACATTTTTTATAATATTAAAAATATTTTTCATTGCTGTAATAGGGAGGTTAACCATGGTTGCTGCGAGCGTTCCACCTACTACGATAAGAAGAGAGTTGAAATTTAGAAACCAAATAAGTTTACCCCCACTTTGCATAATGCTCATGACAATAATACCAAGCCCCGCCAGTAAACCAATGAGAGTTCCTAAATCAGTGCTGCCTTTATTTGTTTCCATATTTAGCCATATTATAATGAATTAAGTATCATCAAGTTAAAGTAAAGTATTATATAGGATTAGTCTTTTTTCTTTGTTTTGGAGAGTGATTGGCTCCCCTTATACAGTCTATCATGTTCTTCATCAGTTAAGCTATCAAATCCTTCACGATTAATTTTATCAAGAATTCGATCAATATCTTGTTCAATTGCTTTATGGTGTGACACCTTTTTTTCTTCATGTTGTACTTTGTATTCCATGGTTCGCTTGCGAATAGAAAACCATAAATCATTAAAATGGACGGGACGCTTCAACATCAAATAACCAATAATCATTCCTGATAAATGAGTCATATGGCTTATTTGAGAAATCGTATTAAACGAGGACATAAAAGCAATCGTACCAATGCCAATTACAAACCAAATTGATTTTATTGGAATAAGTCCATACAAATAAATTGTTCGATTGGGATAGGTTAACCCATAGGCCAATAATACGCCATATACAGCACCACTTGCGCCAACAATAGGTGTCATTGAGTTGAGTCCAAAAAGTAAGGTAACGAGTCCAGCGCCTACACCCGTTCCAAAATAAAATTTCAAAAAATACTCTTTTCCCCAAAGTCTCTCTAATTCACTACCAAACATCCACAAGACAAACATATTTATTAATACATGCCACACGCCACCATGAAAAAACAAATACGTGAAAGGTTGCCAAAGCATGAATTCAGACCAAACCAATTTCGGGACAAGTCCAAAAAGTGGGAAAAATAAGCTTTCTGTCCTGGCGATAGTTTGGAGTAAAAAAATTCCAAAATTCACAGAAACTAAAATTTTAATAGCATCAGTAAATAGAGCAGGTTTGTAGGAAAGTTGCCCGGGGTTAGATTGAAATTGATATCTCATGAAGTCTTAAATATACGTAATTCATTCCGTCGGTAATAGTTCCATGGATTTAATAAGGGCGAAACACTACTTAAAGGTGCTTCCGGAACAATTAACTGGGGCAATTTTGTGTAGTGTACATTTAACGTCGGCGTATTAAATAAATGGTACGTTGCACTTATAAAAAGATCTCTGGGAAATCGACCTTTGATTTCCGGAAAACCACAAACTTGGAATGCATCCCGAATCACTGTTGCACAATTGTTGGATACCATACTAAAATCTCGGTATTTCTCTGGTTGTGCTGGATCCGGTGGCGTATCCAAAATATTTTTTAAACTTTGATTTAAAACAGCCCTGAATTTTTCAGTATCTAATCCATATATACGAATCCGATGGATGGTGCGCATGAAGTTGCGACCAAATTTGTCAAAATAAGCGCGACCATTATCCAAAATTTCAAAAGCGTCATTGTTGGGCGACGGCGCAAATTCTCCCAAAGCAGGGCGATAAAAATATTCTTCTTTTCCCATAATCTCATTCTCATTCATCAAATGGGAAAAGTTAAATATTGAGCCATTTATATTGATAGCGGTATGTCCCAAAAGAGATGTGAAATATTTGATAAGTCTTTCATTATAATAGAGATCAATAAACGGTTCATCCGGTTCTTTTTCGTCCGGCCAGAGTATGAGTATCGGTTCATTGGAATCATAATCTCGTTGGACCAATTCCCTCGCATATACTTTTTTCCCAGACCAATGGGAAAGGTATCCATCCCAAATGGTTCGATTTTCAAAATGGCGCACACCGCTTTCATCCAATATCAAGGATGCGCCATTTTCTTGTGTCAATATTCCTGATACCATTTTTATTTATTCAGTGTAGGTTTTTTCTGATGAAAATTGAAATCATTATTTTCCAAAAAAAGATATAAATATGTAAAACGTAATTTCCACCGTCCATGTTTTATACCATATTTACTTTTTACAAAATTATTCAAAACAAGTATTTAACACATAAAACTTTGAATAAAAATTTTAATCAGCCAAGATCTTTCGTGCTACATCCATGGATTTTATTTTTGCCAAGCCGTCAAAATGGTAACGCAATAAAGTCCATAAATAATCACCAATAATTTTCCGGTCAATTGGCGTTACTATATCTGTAGGAAGATTTTCAATATCTTCAGCGAGCAAACTGGCAAGAATTAATCCGCTGTTTGGTCCCGCATTTGGATCCGTCAACGTGAGTCCGGGGAATTCTAGTTGATCTAAAATAGGCTGAAATCCAAGGTGCGTCAATAAAGCACATTCATAAAACCAAAATAGAATATTGGGGTCTGCCTTTTTTTCATTAAACGCACGAAATACATTCACAAGCGTGGCAAAAAGTCTTGGGTGAGGATCTTCATCTGAAAGCGTTTTTTCTGTCAATTCCAAAATAGCCATTGAGAGTGTGATAGATCGAAGATCATCTAAAATCCGGGGCCAGGATTCTCTGAAATTTACTTTGGAAAGAACCTGTAAATCTCGGTTGGATTTATTGTAGTAAATCACATCTATGTAACTCAAAGGTTGAAATTGAGCAGACTTGGGTGATTTTTTGGAACGTGCCCCTTTAACAATGAGACTGATTTTCCCTTTATCTTCAGAAAAACACCGAGCGATGAGAGATGTATCACCGTAAGGAAATGATTTTAAAACAATGACGGGTGTGTGGATAATCATGGCTTAAAATGAATCAATGTTAAAGCTTTCTCTTTTACTAAAAATGTTGAAAAATTTATATATAACCCCACCCCGATAAAAAGTCGGGATTTCCACCATGCTCCCACTTTAATTCTCCCATATGACAGGGGAGATTAAATTGAATTATTTTTAATATTTTAGTTAATCCTGACTTTAAATCAATGATAATGGGTTTGAAATTCTTCATGTCAATTCGTGTTCTTGGTGGTTAAAAAGTTAATACGCTTTTGCATAAATCACCTCATGCTTGGCAGGTTTCCCAGAATAAACACAGGTCAATCCTTGAGGGTTTTCACCCGTTGGAATGCAGCGAATTGTGGCTTTTGTTTCTGCTTTCACTTTTGCTTCCGTTTCATCGGTTCCATCCCACCCGCAGCGAACAAATCCACCCTCTTTAATTATTTTTTTCAATTCATCATAGGTGGAAACTTTATGTGTATTCTCTTGCTGAAATTTTAATGCCTGTTGAAAGAGTCCAGTCTGAATCTCTTCTAATAATTTTGGAATCTGGGCAACAACTTCATCTTTGGGTAAAAATGATTTTTCACTGGTATCCCGACGAGCCAAAACAATATTCCCATTTTCAACATCTCGCGGACCAACTTCCACTCGCAGCGGCACACCTTTCATTTCCCATTCATTGAATTTGAATCCAGGAGACCGATCTGTCCAATCCTGATGTACGCGAACACCTTCATTTTCTAAAGATTGAACAATAGGCGCGAGATAATCTTTGACTAATTTCTCTTGTTCCTCGTTGCGAGCAATAGGAATTATCACAACTTGAATCGGAGCAATCTTTGGCGGAAGGCGGAGACCTTTCTCATCGCCATGGGTTAAGATTACGGCACCGACGAGACGCGTACTGACGCCCCAACTCGTAGCCCAAACTAATTCTTTTTTATTATCCTTGGTTTGAAAAGTAACATCAAATGCTTTGGCAAAATTTTGTCCCAAATTATGGGATGTGCCAGCTTGGAGTGCTCGTTTATCGCCCATCATGGCTTCAATACAATAGGTTTTATCTGCGCCGGCGAATTTTTCAGATTCTGTCTTCAATCCTGTGAGTACGGGCATTGCCAAATAATCTTCTGCCAGTTGGCGATACAGTTCAAGGATATCTGTTGTTTCTTTCTGAGCTTCTTCCGGGGTTGCATGGGCGGTATGTCCTTCCTGCCATAAAAATTCTGAGGTACGGAGAAACAGCCGCGTCCGCATTTCCCAGCGGACCACATTGGCCCATTGATTAATCAACACCGGCAAATCGCGATAAGATTGAATCCATTTTTTGTACATGGACCAAATCACTGTTTCCGATGTTGGGCGAACAATAATTTCTTCTTCTAATTTGGATTCAGGATCAACAATGATACCATGCTCATCATCTGCTTTGAGACGCGTGTGGGTAACTATTGCACATTCTTTGGCAAAGCCTTCTATATGTTGCGCTTCCTTTGCCAAAAATGATTTTGGAATAAAGAGCGGGAAATAAGCATTCACATGGCCGGTTGCTTTAATCATTTTATCAAATGATTCCTTAATATTCTCCCAGAGTTGGAAGCCGTAAGGTTTAATGACCATAGTGCCTTTTACGGGACCATGATCCGCTAGGTCAGCCCGTTTTACAACCTGGTTGTACCATGCGGAAAAATCTGTATCTCTGTTGGGTAATCCTTTACTCATAATAAAAAGTTTTTCTTGATTATATTGACGGGAAAATTACGGAATGGTCTAAAGGACTACAAAGACGTAAAGTACCAAAATAAGGTGAGATTATTTTGACCAACAAACCGGAAATAGTGGATGGTACAAAGGGTCGCCTTTCACAATCACATCCACACAGTGTGTTTCAGTCCAATTTATACAATTAAATATTATACAATTTTCAATGTGATTTTTTTACCAAGAACATCTGCAATCTTTTCCAATGTTGATAATCGAATATCCTCTGCATGATTTTCAATACGGGATATAGCTGTTTTTTGTGTATGAAGCCATCAATATTTATTCATGCAGGTTCCGGATCAAAACCATCTTCCGCTGAAGCATAAGTTCGCCGGGTTAAGGCGTTTCCATTCTTTTATGGAAATGAAGAGTTTCTAGATTATGATTATTTCTGGAAAGATACAGAAGGTAATATAATGGCATAGTAAGACAGCGATTTTTTTGAGATAAAATATGAAATATTTTCAGGATGGTTAAAAACATTCGGATACCCCTTCCACGTGTGAGACTGAAATGATATTCGTAATCCAATGATAAAAGAAATGAAAAATAATTATTCTTTAAATCACCTAATTCTTGGAATTATTTTCAGCGATGATAAAACATCTTTATTTGATTCTCATCTTCATAATATGTCTCATCATGAGTTGTGAATCGTCCCAAACAATTCTTTACACCAATTGCCAAGTATATGGCCAGCCTGGTATTTCTGCAATTTTGTGCAATGACGGTAAAATTTCTAAACTTCTTCCTAATGGAAATGTTGTAGCGGGTAAGCGTATTGACCTGAATGGCGCTTGGATTTATCCGGGATTTACGGATGCTCATATGCATCTTACAGGATTGGGCTGGTCGCTTGAAACAGTGGACATGGTTGGCACGCCCACCAAAGAAGCCGCCCTTAAAAAAGTTCTAGATGCGGTAAATAATACACCAGAAGGAACGTGGATACGTGGACGAGGTTGGGACCAGAATGATTGGCCCATACTTGAATATCCCACCGCTGCTGATTTGGATAAAATTACCCAAAAACACCCTGTAATATTTCGCCGAATTGACGGCCACGCAGCTTGGGCAAACAGTCTTGCCATGGATTTAGCTGGACTCACTCAAGAAACAAAAGATGTGGATGGTGGCATAATTCTTCGAGATAAGAATGGAAATCCAACAGGAATATTTATTGATAATGCTTTGGATTTGATTGAAGCAAAAATTCCACCAACTTCCCCAGATGATATTCGCAGACAAATCCGGAAAGCACAAAAGTTATTGAATACATTGGGGCTCACATCCATCCACGATGCAGGAACATCTAAAGAAGAAATTTCAGTATTAAAAGAAATGATTTCGACTGGGGAATTATCAGTTCGAGTTTACACCATGCTCCATAATAATCCAGATGATTATGAACCCTATATTGCATCGGGACCCGAAACAGAAAACCCATTTATCAAAATTCGTGCCGTCAAAATTTATATGGACGGTGCATTGGGATCCCGTGGAGCTGCCTTACTGGAACCTTATTCGGATGATCCTGACAATATGGGGTTGCTTATTATTAAACCGAAAACACATGAATCACTTGTAAAAAAAATAACAAAAGCTGGCTTTCAGGTGAATACACATGGTATTGGAGATAGAGCGGTTCGCACTATTTTAAATTCCTATGAAAAGAACGCAAATCCTTTTTTACGAAATCGAATAGAGCATGCCCAAATTGTTCATAAAGATGATGTTTCACGATTTAAAGAATTGGGCGTTATACCTGCCATGCAAGCTACCCATTGTACCAGCGATATGTATTGGGCCGATGAACGATTGGGGCAAGATCGACTCTATGAGGCGTATCCATGGCAAACACTAATACAATCGGGCGTGATCGTCCTTGCGGGCTCAGATGCGCCTGTAGAATTTCCGGATCCATTGGCTGGAATTTATGCAGCGGTAACGCGGCAAGATAAAAATAGTTGGCCTAAAGATGGTTGGCAAGCCCAAGAAAAAATGACGATGGAACAAGCAATAAAGTCCTATACAGAATGGGCCGCTTATGCCTCGTTCGAAGAAGGTGTGAAAGGGAAAATTAAAGATGGGTTTTATGCGGATTTCACCGTTTTGGATCGAGAACTTTCAGCAATTAATCCAATGGATATTCTCAATACGCATGTGCTTTACACCATTGTAAATGGAAAAATAGTTTACCAAAGGAATCATGACAAATAAAGATATTATACGCATCCAATTACTTGCTCGGGGAAAAGCACGAAAAGAAACAGGCCAATATCTCATAGAAGGAAAGCGACTCGTCCAATCCGCAATAGAGATGAGGGCCGATTTAGAGACTGTTTTTAACACAGAACCATTTCAAAAAGATAATCCGGGCTTCATGGAGTCCATCCAAAACACCGGTATTTCTTGTGAGCAAATTCAATCTAAAATAATGGAAAAACTCTCCTTTACAAAAACGCCATCCGGAATTGCGGCTGTATGTTCGTTACCCAAAAAAGATGACCCAGATTTATCTCAAAACCAATGGCTTTATTTAGACCAAATTTCTGATCCGGGTAATCTGGGAACACTTTTCCGATCAGCTGCATGGTTCAACTTTTCAAATGTTGCATTATCACCAGATTGTGTGGATCCGTTTAATCCAAAGGCGGTTCGGGCTGGCATGGGGGCACATTTTGGACTTTCAATTCATACAAATATTAACCTAAATCTATTTGCTGAATCTCATACTTTGATTGGCGCAGATCACAGAGGAGATTCACTTGGTAACATTGAAAACTCTGAAAAGTTTATGTTAGTATTAGGGAGTGAAGCTCACGGACTCTCAGAATCCATACTTGAAAAACTTGATTTTACTGTAGCCATAGAAAAACGTGGATTTGGAGAATCACTCAATGTGGGCGTCGCCGGTGCCATTTTGATGTATGAATTATCAAAAAATATTTAAAGATAAAAAATCCCAATTCTTTTCAAATTGTATTCATAAGTAATTATTGCAACATATTTAAACAAATCATCTTTTTAAAAACAGGCTTCAATGCCGTAACTTTTACAAAATGGAATCCCAAGAACCTGACCCTTATGAACAACACGTTCAGTATTCGCGCCGCATTCGGCATAGTAGTTGTGTCCATTCTTTCCGCATTTCTTGTGGGAGGAATCATCCTAGGGATTGGTCTATCCAATCCTGATTCTTCACAAAAATTCTACACATTTATTTCATTTATAATCGGACAAGGATTCATGCTTGTCCCTCTGATTTGGTTTCTTCTAAGTCGGAAACAACCCATTACCCAAACGCTACGGTTAAATCCAATTTCACCAATTTTAGCTGGGTTAACGGCCATATTATCATTTGGAATAATAGTACTTTCCGATGAATTAGATCGCATCATCCAAATTTTTGTCCCAGCACCAGAATATATTGTTGATTTAAGTGGATTACTTCAACCCGATACGTTGATTGGATATTTTTTATTATTTATTGCCGTTGGAATTATTGCACCCTTGGGTGAAGAATTATTATTTCGGGGATTTCTTCAACAATTTCTTGAAAAACATTGGCAAGACATTACGCGAGCGATTTTGATTACAGCTCTATTTTTTGCTACAATCCACATGAACCCTTACTGGTTTCTCCAAATTTATCTTTTGGGAATTTTGCTGGGATATTTATCCTGGAAAACAGGGTCAGTTTTTCCGCCCCTAATTCTTCATGGCATGAATAACAGCTTTGCCATGCTATTTTCATTTTCTGATATTGACGAAGGGTCATTTTATATTTGGAATGGTCACGTTGCACCATGGATTTTAATTTTAGCATTGGGTTCAGTTATATTCGGTTTTCGTATCATTAATAATATAAAGGTCAAGTCATGAGAAAAGAAATGTTTGACCATGAAATAACAATTCTTCGTGATACATTTGGTCGACTTCTTCGTCGCCAAGCCCACACAAACTTGATCAAACTTATTAATAAAACGCATCCTGCAGATTTATCAATCGTTTTTAGATATTTTAATGACGATGAGCAATTGCAAGTGTTCAATATTATGAAAGAAAATGAACATACTGCAGAATTCCTGGTGGAACTGGATGACACCTTAATTGCCAACCTTTTGGAAGACCAATCACCAGAACGTATTGCCGCCTTACTCGAACAAGCTCCCGCCAACGATCAGAGTTATATTCTTGGAACATTGGAAGATGAACAAGCACAATCCGTCATTGAATTATTAAAAACAGAAGAACAAGAAGAAATTGAAGAACTCATGGGATATCCGGAAGATTCTGCTGGAGCCATGATGACCACGGATGTATTTACACTTTATCAAGAATCAACCTGCCGGGATGCGCTCAAAACTCTACAAGATCAAGAAAAAGCAGAAATGGTATTCTATCTTTATATCACAGATGAAGATGACGGACTTGTGGGTGTAGCATCCTTACGGGCTCTTGCTACCACACCATCGGATACTTTATTAAAAGATATTATGATAAAAAGAGTCCACTCTGTTCGTCCAGAAACCGACCAAGAAGATGTGGCTCAAATTGTGGCCCAATATAATTATTTAGCAGTACCTGTACTTGACGCAGATGGTCATTTAATCGGTCTTGTTACTGTTGACGATGTTGTAGATGTGATTCGGGAAGAAGCGACCGAAGATTTTCTTCAAATGGCCGGGGCGGGAAAAGACAGAGAAATTTTACTCAAATCAAGTTGGGAAAATGCAAAAGCTAGATTACCTTGGCTTTTTGCATCTTGGATTGGTGGCATTATTGCTGTATCCATTATTGGAAGATTTGAATATATGTTAGAAAACATTATTGCCTTAGCAGCTTTTATTCCTGTCATCATAGGAATGGGCGGAAATATTGGAACTCAATCTTCAACAATTATTGTCCGTGGGATGGCTACCGGTCGGATTAAGATTGGCAGTGAAATTAAAATATTAATGAAAGAGATTCGCGTTGGGCTCATCTTGGGTGGACTCTATGGTTTAATGTTAGGTGTATTTGCAAAATTCCGCTTTATAGATGCGGATCCTATGTTGGGCGTTGTAGTCGGATTGAGTATTGGAAGTTCTATGCTCATTGCCGTAACGGTTGGAACTTTCATCCCCATGTTTTTAAGAAAAATTGATATTGATCCAGCTATCGCAACGGGACCTTTTGTAACTACTAGTATTGATATTTTAGGTGTGCTTCTTTATTTCGTAATTGCTGGTTCACTTCTAGCAATTTAATCTATGTCCATTTTTCTAATCTTGAGTACGGTAGCGTACCTTGGCTTTGTACTTTTTATCATTTCGGGATTGTTTCAGCACGATGAACATCCCATAAACACCACGGAAGATACACCTTTTGTTTCTATTGTTATTGCAGCAAGAAATGAAGAACAAAATTTACCTGATCTTATTCAAGACCTTGTGAATCAGGAATATCCAATCGATAAACTTGAAATTATCATTGTAGATGATCGATCTACAGATTTAACGCCCATTATCCTTAAAGAAGCTTCTGATAATTATGCGTTTATTAACCCAATCCGAGTGGATAAAAAATCCACAGAAATGACACCCAAAAAACACGCTCTTACCTTGGGAATTAATGCGGCAAAAGGTGATGTAATAGTTTCTACAGATGCAGATTGCAGAGTAGGAAAGCTTTGGGTCGCAAGTATGGCATATCGCGTGATTCAGGATGATGCGATTTCGATTGGTTTTTCTAAAGTAACTGGAGAGTCCTTTTTTGAGCAATACCAAATGATTGATTTTCTTGGCATAATTTCAGCAAATGCAGGTGCGGGCGGTTGGAAACAATTTTGGTCAGGAACGGGTCAAAATCTTGCTTATAAAAAATCAGATTTTGATGCAATTGGGGGATTTGAAAGCGTCAAAGATAAACCCTCCGGTGATGATATGTTTTTGGTTCAATCTATTTCTTCCTTGAAAACCGGTGGTATTAATATTGATCCTAATTCCTTCGTCACAACATGTGCAGTTTCCACTATTCCAGAATTTCTGAATCAACGATCTCGATGGTCTTCAAATTCAAAAACCAATGTGGAAAAGTCTCCCTTATTTTTTGGATTTTTAGTTTCAGCATTTTTGTGCAATCTTTCTCTTCTCATTTCATTCTTATTTGGCGGAGATTGGATTTTTGCATTTTCTCTTAAATTTATCTTTGAATTAGGCGTCCTATATTTTGGAGGGAAATTGTTCGATTCAAAAATAAATCCAATGGTATATGCTACATGGGCAACCATACAACCTTTTTACATTCCAGTGCTTGGGCTCATGGGAATTCAAAATCGCTTCTCATGGAAAAATTGAAACAATTTCTTTCCGTGCTCATTTTTTTAGGAATGTGCCACGGACAATCTTATACAATTTCTATCCTTGGAGTTCAGGCTGCACACGTTGTGCAAACTATCCATGATTCAGGGCGGATTGAATTCACAACACAGAATCGTGGGATTTTTGAATTGATTTGGCCCACAAAGAATATTTATGAAGCTACGTTTGAACCGAATACATTTACGCTAATTAGTTGGGGTAAAAAAATTAAACAAGGAGATTTCAAACAAACTATTTCTGCTGAAGTTGATTCATCTGGACTCTTGATTTATGACGAGAAAAATAAAATAAAAATTGAGGAATCAACCACAACAATTCTTACCGCATTGGCCATGGTTCAAAAGAAGCTACCTGCAGAATTGGATACAAAATGGTTCAGCTACGAACATCAAGGGAATTTGGGAAAACTTCGATTTATTTGGGCAGATTCATCCAATGCGTGGAATGGAAAAGACTCCATCCTTTGTGATCATTATCGCTTAGATATAGAATTGGAAAATCCATTAAAAATAAAAAGTGAAAATTCCGATTACTTTTTAGATGAAATAAATGGAAATGATGTGATCCGTGAATTATGGTTATCTCGATCCGTGCCCAAAAGAATAATCCAAGCCCATTTAAAAACGGCATGGTTTCCAGTATCTGCAACTATCAATGAATAACCACCTATATCATTTTTTTCAATTATATTCTGATAGCAATCAAAGCCATATCGTATGAAAAATCTTAATAAAATGATTCGTATTTTACCCATCTTCTTCTTAACCGTAATGCTTTTTGCGCAAAAGAATCAGGATGAGATCACAGGGATTTGGGAATTCCAAACCATAACGACAATCTTTATTTCCTATCCAAATGAAGATACGATGACAGAGAAAAATATAAATGATCGTGAAACGCTCACTTTTCGTGCAGATGGTACATTTAGCTATCGAGGTATTTATGAAAACGTGGATGCCGCCGGTATCGGATTATGGAATATATCAGGCGATATGCTAACCTTAAATGTGAATAATCAAAAAGTTGTCAGTCAATATGAATGCAAAAAAGGTATTCTACTTTTAAGTGTAAATGAAGCGGAAACAGATGATTATTATGAATCAAACTCAATTATAAAATATAAGAAAAGCATCATTAGCCCTAAAGCCAATAAAAAGAACAAAACATCTAAATAGACATTTCTTTTATAAATTGTATAATCAGTTAAATTTCCATGAATAATCAACCTTCATTTATAAAAGTTTATCGGAAACAAATCTTTGGATGGATTTTGGCTATTTTAACAATTAGTATTGCGCTGTATTACGGTGTTGATAAAAAGATTATTTTATTTGCCACATTTGTTATCAGTATTTTTACACAAATTTTTGTTGGATTGGGCGCCTTGATTGGGATGATTCCATTGATTGGACCTTTGATTATTAAAGCCATCTCTATCCCTGTTTTTTGGTTTCTTAATGCCATGGGGTATGTGGTCTCAGGCGTAGCTATAAAAAAAGGGTATGCCACCGAATTAGCAAAAAGCAGGATTGTTACTCTGGGGCTTCTGATAGGAATTATCATTGGGTATATTTTAGGCCATTTAATTCCCTTAAGATGAATATTTTAATTTTACAAGGCCCAAACCTTAATTTGCTTGGACTGAAGTCTTCTGAATCCAATAAAAGCCTCACGCTTGATAAACTCAATAAAGCAATTCGGAAACACGTCCATCAAAAAGATGTAACCCTGAAATTCTTGCAAACTCATAAACAATTTCAAGCAATTAATTTTCTTCAACGAAACAGATCTTGGGCAGACGGGTTAATGATTATTCCTACATCTTGGGCGAAATATGATTGGTCTATCGCAGAATCTATCCAATTAATAAACCTACCAACGGCTGTGATTTATTTTGCACCATCCTTTTCATTTGGCACACAAAAATCTGATTCAATTATTAATGGAGAAAATGTACAATCTTTCAATGGGCTCCCGATCGAAACTTGCCTTTCCGGTCTGGACCATTTGATAAACTGAATAAAATGAAATTATATATTCCGTTTTTATTTTGCGGCTTGAGTCTTTCTGCCCAGTCCGGCGAATCACCTAAGAATTCTCATCTTTCCATTTTATCATCCATTCAAGATTCAGTTGCACTTGAAACAACAATACATAAGACGTTTAATCCGATTTGGGTTGATTCCTTAAAAATTCTATTACCTTGTAGTGGAGTCTCTGTTCCAAAAAGGACCATGCGCTTACCAAATGCCCCACGTGATTATAGAAGTGGCATACACCGTGGAATTGATTTTTTTGCCAATTGGGGCAGTCCTATTATGTCAGTCGCTGATGGTATTGTTATCCGGGCAGACCATGGGTATGTAGAGGTTCCCGCAGAATTTAGAGTCAATATGCTAGACGCTAGTGCAAAAGTAGGACATACGCCTTCTGACATTTTTAATAACGTCTTATTAGGACAAGCTATTTTTTTAGATCATGGCTTTGATCTTATTCCAGGATTCAGAACAATTTCCATCTATGCACATTTATCTCACATCAATGAAAATATCAAGCCGGGTACAAAAATTAAAATGGGAGACGTTATGGGAAAAACCGGTAATTCAGGAATACGAGAAAGCACTTTGGGCTCAAGAGCCGGTGCTCATCTTCATTGGGAAATGATACTACAAAAAGATGAACAGGAAATTTATTTAGGGAAAGATGTTTCAAACCCAGACCTATATGAAATGTTGAACCGAATTTTTTATTAATCAATTCAATAAATTTTTGACAAAAAAAAGGGCAGGTGAAAACCTGCCCTTTTTTAGTTTATAATCAAGATTGATCTATTTCAGCAACATCATTTTCTTTGTTGAAAAGAAATCACCTGCTTTAATGGTATAGAAATATAAACCACTACTTACGGGTTTTCCTGCATTATCAATGCCTCTCCATTTTATATGATGCGTACCCGGATTCATCGTATTCAAATCGAATGAGTTAACCTGTTTACCCAACACGTTGTAGACCGTGATATTAACGTCGGAAATTTCCGGAACGTCAAATCTGATGGTCGTAACGGGGTTAAACGGGTTCGGATAGTTCTCATAAAGTGCAAACTCAGTTGGCAAATTCAACTCATCTTCATTAGATACTGTTGATGCAGACCATGCCAAGAAATTGCCCATGACAGCCTGTTGCGAAGAATTCGGCATCATTGACAGATTGAAGGCCATGAAAACAACATTCCCATTTTGCGTTGAGACGTCGTATGCGCCACCAGTCCAACCTGGGAGCATTGAATCATGACTCTGGAATGGACTAGGTAGTTGGTCTGGAGACCCCCAGCCAAGTGGATCAACTATATCGGCCATACTGCCAGTAGCAGTCATAAATGACGGATCCAATGTAATCTCACTTGTATTCATCTCAGCAGTTACCGCCAAGTCATCTTTGACATTTACGGAGTCGTAATTAACATCGTTCATCACCCATTCTACGCCTAAGACGTCATGGGCAAAATGCCCTTCTGGAAATGAGATGTCATCCCAACCAGTGTAGGTCCCGAGTGCCTCTTCAGATGAGAAAAGAAGATATCCTCCATTCGCTACAAACTCACCTAAGGGATGCACATCTGTTTCTTCTGGGTTCTCTATCCAGTCAAGAACAGCAGAATAAATGACCGCATCATAGTGCGACAATACAGAACCGAAGTCTGGTTGATAATTGTCATAGACGCTCCATGTATCATACTGTTGACCCAGAGCAGTCAAATTCGAATTAACAATAGAATCCGCAACGCCTGCACCATAACCCCAATACGGAACATAGATATCGCTCATTAAGAGAATATCTGCAGTTGGGACAAGGGTAGTACCCCAAAATGAACCAATACCTGTTATTGATGTTAAACCATCATTGTCTGTAGCAGACAACTGATAGTTACAGAGGCTTGTGTCTGTCCAAGCTGTGAGAGTCAGAGTTGCTGAGTAGTGACCTTCACCATCATCTGTCATGGCTTCTGAATAATCTGTACCATCAATGTCATAAACAACACTCACAGATGCTAGTGTCCCGTCACCATCAACCGCCATACCTTCCACATGAGCAGTCGTAATACCAGATGCTACACCAAAGTGAGTTGATGATCCTTCGAGATCGACCACTGGAGGAGATACTGCTCCTAGATAACCTATCAGTGCACCCATAAATTGCTCAACAGCCGATATATCCCAGCCCATTGTGTCACCATCAACTATATACCAGTCCACAGCTGCTTCCGGCAAAAAAGAAAGATAAATAGCTGTACCGTTACTACCATCCTGTTGGCTAGTTCCAACAACATTATCATCTGCATCATAGAAGATTTCAGTAGCAGTATTGGCTTCAACCAAATCTGTCCAACCGAGAAAATCTGGGATAGTGTGGTTCAAGGTATAACCGTCTGCAAATGGAGTATCAAAGCTTGTTGCTTCAGCTCCATATACAGTGAGAGTATCTCCATGAAGAGATGCGTCTCCAGCGGCATTCATTGGATCATTTGAACCTGCTGATATACCGAATACGTCGTACATAAAATCACCCTCTGCGAATGTCCATTCCGCAACACCACAGTCGAGGCCACATAAAAGGTCCTGGTCCATTAGCACAAGGTTGTTACCGGCTTCAACAAAGGCTCGATAACCAGCATCATGTTGGTCAGTTACAGGCACAGAAGAGACGCCCCAGCCAGACACAATGATATTGGTCCAGCCATGATTGATAACAGATGCATCAATGCCTTTGTTGGACGGAACGTCCCAGACTTCATAGACGAAACCTGAATTATCCATCGCATCTAAGAGTATAGACTCTTGATCCTCATTAATGTTATCTACCACAAGTAAAATATCGGATGCCATGTTCCAAGGTTCGACAATATTGAAAGACTGAATCGCAGAGATGGATTCTAATCCATCATTATCCACTAGTTCTACCCAGTACTGAACTGAATCACCTTCCATTAGTGTGTAAGTAATATCAAATTGATAAATACCATTGCCATTTGTAGCAACCGCTGCTGAAGCTGTGAGAGCTCCAGTTGAAGTATCTCCACCTGCAACATAGTAATATGTCAACATGTCGTTTGCATCCAATGCAGATCCTGATGCATCTTCATCATCAAAAAGATCAACATCAATGGTTCTAGTTCCTGCGATTTCATATGTATTAGAAGGCTGGCTTATAGAAGCTACTGCAATAGGAGCTCCCCAAGGATAGGTAACCTTTACTAACACCATATTATCCGTGGCGTCGCTATATCTTCCCCACTGGTTTTCAGTCCAGGGACCACCAAACCAGGTGTAGGATGTGGTTTTACCAATGGCGGAATTACTGCATGCTAAGGGTTGTGGTGTGTCACCACCCTTTATCGCTACAATAACGAACTGATCAACAGCAGAAAGATCTGTACTGTCACCTACTACGAATGTACCGCCAATGTCTAAAAATGCATCAGAAGACCAATCAGAAACATACCCTTCTATTGTATTTGGTGTCGCTGTTGTGCGAGGCGTTCCAATGGGGGTCACCCAAGTTGTATCAGTGGTTCCGTCAGCCACATGAAATGCTTCCCCTCTGGCAATATCGAAACAATCTCCATCGGGACTAATAAGGCTTGCATTGCCGTAGTCCGCACCGAAAGCAATGGTATTACCTGCAGAAAACCACTGGTAGTATACTTCTTGTACCACGCAGGGCGCTGCTGGGGTGAAAACGGTAGCAAATGTATCACTCGCAGCACCGGAACCCAAATAATAGTATGCATCACTTTCATTCATGTGCGATAGATTCCAAAGATCATCTCGTGATGAAGAATTGTTTTCCATCAGGAGATCATCTTTTCTACTGCGCTTAGGTAGTTCAATAACGCCTTCTAATTCAAGATTTAAGGCATCCGGCCCGAATCTTTCAAGAGCCTGTTTATTGGTAATTGCACGACCATTGGGGCTAAGATATTGAACCTGATTTTGTTTTATTATTTTATTAGCAATTGCACGTTCAGCTTTTTCTAAACGTGGATTTTTGCCGATGTCTTTTTTGTCTATTTTAATGTCCTTTTGGACAAACAATGTACTTTGATTACTTTTTGCTTTTATTGGTTTATCCAATGCAAAGCCAAAAGAGCACATCGTTAATGCAACTGAAAGAACAATATGTATCGATCTAATCATGTTATTTTTCTCCTTTTGTTTTGTTTTATTCTGTGATGTTTGAAATCAATTCAACCAAAAAATCAGCATAGTTGGTTGTATAATAATAATCAATCAAAACAGTATCGCCGACAGAAGGAACGGGATTCCCAATAATATCAAATCCATTTGTTCCTTCATATATTTCTGCAATACTGTAATTTAAACCAGAAACTGTAGCACTTTCAACTAAAATTAAAAGGTGCGCTCCTTTTGATACTGTAGCATTGACCATACCATCGATACTTGAATTATCATAATGATGACTAACGGTGGCTGTATCTTTGATATTCTCTACAGTTAAAAAACCATCACCCAAACCAACGCTAATCTTAAAAGAATCACTAATCTGATTCAGGTAATAATGAGCTTCTGCCATAGTGTTTAAAACTGAGGTCACATTGATTGTATTGTCTTTATCAAATTCATAATTGCTATCGTTGGAAATCACCTTGTTTCCAAAATTGATAACATTCTCATAATCGCTATTCACCAATTCAAGAAATGTCAGTCCCGCATGAGCATCATTCAATAATTGGGTAGCATTTGATTCATCAAGGAAAGCAAAGGAAATGACTTTTTGAAAATTGGATTCAGCATTCACGGCATCCATCAATCTTAACTGGCTCCATCCCAATCCCAGGTAAACTTCGGGTTGGGTTGCATCCCGTTCTGCTGCCGAATGGAAAGCAGTTAATGCATCTTCATATTCACCGGTGCTAAATGCATTCCAACCGTTTGCCAGAAATCCGGTATAGGAGTCAGCTTCAGCACTTAAAAAGTCGTCATTACTTAAAAATTCTTCACAACCCACGGCAAGAAAAACTATTAAAATCAATAACTGGATCCTGAGCTTAAATATGTATTGAATAGCCATTATTTCATCAACAGTATCTTTCGATGCGTTATAAAATTCTGTGCTTTCATTTCGACAAAATAAACACCGCTCGCTAAGGGATTCCCCGCCATATTTTTACCGGACCAAATAATGCTATGTACACCGGGATTGACATGAAAAGCTTTATTCGACCAAACAGTCCGACCCAAAATGTCAAATATGCTGATGGATACATAGGATTCTTCTGGGAGTGAATATGCAATGGTTGTTATTGGATTAAATGGATTGGGATAATTGGGAAACAGGGCAAATTCTCCCGGTAGTGTAAGTACATCAGATTCTGGTAAATGATTGTCTCCTGCTAATACAACAAACCGCCCAAATGCAGTTGTGTTTGCTGTAATCATATCCCTGTGGTTTGAACCACCGATATTGTGCCATTGGCCCTCGTAATATTGATATACTTTACAGCTTTGCGTCAAATTTTCTGAATGGATATTAACGGAAGAGAGCCGATTTATTTTTTTATTCTGAGGACCAAATGCAATGATCTTGGACATAAGCGATAGTCCTTGCGGGATATCGTGGGCCAGTTTTTCAGGAATTGTCATACTGGCTAAAAATTGATTCACATTTAATGCGCCCGGTTCCAACTCAACACTGGATTGCCCCAGTTTTAATACTGCACGGGAGGCTGTATTGTAAAAAATCGTACTGACCGAAAGCGAATCCGGTATAAACTGGTTCCCGCTGGCATCACGACCATTAAAGATAAAAGTATAATACGTTTCAGCTTTCAGTTCAAAACTAGCATGGTAAGACGTGAAACCGCTCAGTGTGTTGTTTAGAATTGCTAATGATAATTCACCGGAGTCCAATGCTGTATTATACAACACGATTGCTGATTCATTGCCCACCGAATCATAAACCGCTCTTTGACTTGCAACAAATAGATCTATATGGTTTGGGGCTCCCTGGTTTTGGAACCCGTATAAATCACTGAATTCTGGTAATGAAGTAATATTTGAAACCCAAAAATCTGATGTAGGTGGAGCCGGCGAATCATCCACTTTTGCCACCATTAACATCACAATCTGAACACCGGTCGTTGTATCGGGCTGCCCCAGACTGTCTGCCCCCAATTCTTTGAAAGTGAAATCTGAATCGGTTGTGATCGGAAGTTTTCCAAATGCAGTTGATGTATCAATTGTAAAATCAACAATTTCAAAATCCGTGGTCATGGATTCTAAGAAACCACTTTTTAAGGCTAGTTTTTTTACCTTGAATTGAATACCATCGTAGCCATTAAAAATCAGGGTATCGCTGGCACTCAAATCGGGAGTTTTGTAAACAATATTGTTTTCAATATCAACGATATAGCCCTGCATAATAATCCAATTGTATGACCAGGGGGGAATATTTTTAAACATGAAAGGCGCAGGTTCATTACTATCCTTATCCCATTTAAGGGTGCTAGCGCTTTTTCCAGAAGGTGCAGCCATCAAATCTAATGATGCGAAAGAATAAGTCCCGTTATAATCATTATTGGAGTTGGCCATGTCTAAATAACAGGCCATACCATAGTCAGCGAAAAAATCCGCGAATGTCTTGGATGCGCCAACGACCACCAAAGCAGTATCCACGCTTTGTACACCCACTTTGCCCGTCTCACAGATTTCATTCACCACCTGCCATTCTGGTTCATTTTCAAGACCGATGGCAGCGAGTTTTTCCTGAAGGTAAGTGAAAAAGATATATACATTGTGCTGGTCTGTTCTACCTTTCAATTTATTGACACCGGTTGACAAATATGTGAGCTGATTACCGGCTGATGGAGAAGGAGCTGTGCTTTCGCCAAAAAATACACAATCACCGAATATTTTTTTCTGCATTAACTGGGCTACTGCTTCCAGCATCCAAGGTTCTTCATCCGGTTTGTTGTGCTGGAGACACATTTTGGTATATTCATGTGTCATGGCCTGGAGCAGAACATTGAGATCATTATTCGTTGATGTAATATCTAACGGATCCGTATCAATGTAAATTATTTCGCCTCCATTGGCAAATTGACTGGTGGAAACTGTATCGTTTGGGTTGCTGTATCCATGGACAAAAAGACTGCTCTTTGTATCATTCCGCCCTAAGCCATATTCATCATTGATATCTGTAAAGACAAAAATAACCTTCTCATTGCCGTCTGTATCTTTTTCCTGCCCCGTAAACGAACGTACCGTACTGGCAATTGAGACCTCGATGCCATCATATTGGGAGACGGTAGAATCGAATGCAACTGTATTTTCAAAAGCCTGCCCGATGAGATTCAAGAGCGTATCACTGATGGCGGTATTGGAAATATCGACCATTATATCACATGCAGTCCCAATATAACTGATGGCGCAAAATTGTTGGGCTGTGGCAGATGGAAATGCTTCAAAACTTGTGATCCAGTAATTTCGGCCAAAATCAACATTCAGCGTATCAATTTCACTAAATGCGCCATCCAAGCCGGTGAATGCATTATTCCCTACGATCATATTAAAAGCGGTTTTGTCAGCATTGTCCATGGCATCCAATGACAAGGTACCTGATGCGGACAATGTGATAATAATATCCGTTGCATAAGCCACTGTTGAATCTGCAGATGAAACAGTACTGCCGCTGAGTACGGTAGATGCATCCACGCTTTTAAAACTCAAATCATCTGTAGAAAATGCTGATTTAATGACCGGTTCACTGAGCGTTAAATTGATGGTTCCGAATTGAAAATCATATTGAGTGCCTGTAACGATTGGTCCTGTTGTATCAGCACCATATTGGATAAAGGCCGCAGAATCCACAGTAATGACCGGTGAGCCGTTATCTTTTGTGCTGGCGAAAGTATAAAAATCCAAGAGCAGATAAAAGGTGTCTTTATTCACGTTAGATTCAAAGGTGATCTCATCAGCCTCACTCAAGTTCACATAGATAGTTTTTTTATTGCCCGATCTCCAAACACGACCTGATTCCAATGCAAGCGTGTCTCCTGATAAATGATCATATAAAGCAATACCGTCTAAATCACTGAAATCGTCGTCACCGATCTCATCGTCATCTGGGACATCGCTGGTATTAAAAGTGCCAATTTTGGTATCCCAAGTAAAGGACAAAATATTTATGGAAGCATCATAGTAAACAAAGCCACCCATATCGTCTTTATCAGGCTGTGGTGAGGCATAAGTGGACGAAGATGATCCGGCATAAAAACTGATGGGAATTTTGGGTGCAGCAACATTTCCATTTTCGGATCTATCATAAACACTATAAGCATCCAAAGAACAAAAAACAGAGTCTGTAATATTGCCATCGGCATCGTATTGGATCAAATTTTCAATTTGAGCAAAAACAGCGAAAGATAAATCCTTAATCTTCAGAGAATTGTTATTGACTGTAACGCTGCCCGAGGTAAACGAAAAGGATGTTGATGTATTATATATTTGGATTTTGCTCCAAACAGGTGCAGGTGTCGGTGAAATATCGAGCCCTGAATTCTCGGAATCCCTGAAATAAATATAGAATTCGTTTTTAGCATAATCAAATGCAGCCGAATCCGCAACCAGTGGCAGGGAATCTTGTTCTACAGACACTGCAATTGAGGACGAGGCAACAGGATTATATAGTGTATCCCGAAAGGCCGCTTCTGCCATATTGAGACTTAAAACCGTCAGGTCCAATGTTGTTTCCAGGCGCTTGGCGTCATTGATCGTTAATACAATTTCCAGAGTGTCATCGTCTGCAGTCTGAACGACAGATTTAATTCCTTCAAGATTGACCGAATTGCCCACCCCATCTGTAAAGCCGATCTTGAATGGAATAATATTCGGTTCCGAGTCCAATACATCGTTACCGTTACGGTCTTCCCCCGGATCATTGCTACCGATTTGGGGGTCCAGAGAACCGTTTCCCGGTCCACCATCATCAGATCTGTCTTCTGCTATTTGATCAAACTGAACAGGATCGCTGAAGACTAGCTGCAGTATGTTATGCGTAGCGGAATAAGAACAATAGACCACTGATGGGCTTGAGCTTTGTTGTACCGATAATGATAAAGTAGCCGCAGCACTATTGCTATTATTCATATCTAGGAATGCGCCGCTTTCAAAAGACACCGATAAATTATCTAAATCAAAAGATTCAATTTCATCAATCTGTATGGTTGTATTACCCCATAATTCTATAGTTTGTTTACTGCCAAAAATAGTTTGTTCTAACTGGTCAATCACAGTGCCAAAGACCAGGGAAATACCCAATGAATTCGTATAATAGCTGGAATCGGGCAAAGTGCCCCCAATGAGGGTGTAGGCATTATAACCATCGGTAATTGCAATCCTGCCTAAGAGCACATTTTCTGTGCTGACACTTTCCGAAAAGTTGACTGTTAGAACATGTGTGGCAACATCATAAGACGCACTGGATGGCGTTACGGACGCCCAGGCGTAACTCATAAATAATACAAATTCAAATATCCTGACTTTCAATTTCATCAAAATAGAATTCCTAAACTTAATTGCGAAACGGTGCCAATCAGGCTGTAATCAGAAACGGCATAATCAACCCGTATTTTAGGGGAAAATAATTTTGAAAGGTCAAAGCCAAAGCCACCCATATATCTACCGGTATCATGATTAGAATAGCCCCCCATACGGACATAAAACTGGCCCATAAATGAATACTCCAGCCCCACATTCAGACGTTCATCTGAATCGTTTGGATGTACGCCATCAACGGCAAGCAATAAAGAATGTGTCGGGTTTGATTCCAGGAAAGTATAGGTGATACCAACTTGGAAAGACAGGGGCATGTGGAAGGGACGGTAGGATTCTTTTTCAGCCAATAATTCACCATTATTATAATCATCAAATTCTGCATCTTTGCCGTCCGTGGTAAAATTGAGTTCCGGACCGAAGTTGCGCACAGACATACCCAATGTCAGCGAGCGAAATCCAGTTTTGTATAAGGCACCCAAATCAAGAACATAGGCATCTGCATCCAGCCCATAAAGAGACACTGACTGTTGTAGATATCCTAAATTGATTCCAATTGAAAATTGATTTGTGAATGAACGGGCACCAGTCAGAGAAATCAACATATCATTCCAATTGTAATTCCGACCGGTTCCATCAGATTGATCGACGGTAGTTTCGATAATTTCACCCGAATTCAAGGTCTTTAATTGGAATCCCAAGGATCCGTATTTTGATTTCATGCCACCGGCCAAGGCGGAAAATTTAACATCGGCAAACCAGTTCACTTGCGAAAATACAAGGCTTGGTCGCTGCAGATAGACCAGTGAAGCGGGATTATAGAATATGGACGAAGCATCATAATTGATAAGCCCCGACCCACTATTGGCCATGGCTGCATAGCGTGCATCGGGACTGATATTAATAAAATGCGAACCGGATGTCCCTACCTTAGCGAAACTCTGCTGAGCGACAGTAACTTGCATCGCACCCAGCACGAGAACCAAACAGGCGATCTTTTTAAAATAACCTATCATCTGAAAATACTGAATTTCCCAACATGTTTACTTTTGCCGTCTTCCACAACAAAAATGTAAAGACCGCTTACCACCGATTGGTTGTTTCTTGAAATGAGATCCCAATATTCAATGTCGGAACCATCGGAATGAGCAATTTCATCCACCAGGTCTCCCGATAAGGAAAAAATAGAAATTTTGCATAAGCCCGGAATGTTTTTGAACATAATCCTGTCTTCGTATTGTGCTTCCCATTTTGCTGTCCCCAAATAGGGATTGGGCACAACCAACACTGCGGATAATTCCGGTTGGGTATCGCCCGATTCATAAAGGTTTTTTGTAAAAACCGGGATGGGCGCATTGCCCACAGATTTATTGTAATTGGAAAGGGGCGAATAGGCGGGGGCTAAACCAGCATCCGGATGCCCCGAATCATAGGCGGATACACAATAATAATACGGCAAGCCGTAAACAGGCGCTGAAACTGTATCCCCCCAAGCCGTGACATACCCCGTATCAGAAAATGTATTTGTAATATCCTGCAATGCCGTCAATATCCAATTTCCATCACTGTCTTTTTGGTTGAGAGTATCGCCACCAATATCAACCACATAGGTTCCTGCCCTAGATGTACTTTTTTCGAAAGCAGCAATGAGATCCCAATCCTGAGGCCCGTAGGTGGCTCTGTAAATCTGATAGCCTTTAAAATCGTTCACACCCTGGGCATCATCAAAAAATGATTCAGAAGAACTATCCCACACAAGATTCATCCCCCCGCTGATAGGGCTGTAAGATAATAATGGAACACTCGGAGGGATCGGCAACGCCCAGTGACTTCCCTGCTCAAAATCGCAAGGTTCCATTGGCGTACAATCACTACCGGAATAATAAGCCCTAACTACATTTTCAGCATTCTCTCGCAAGTCTCTTAAACCCGTTCCGCAAACAATAGCGAATACAACCTTGATTGTATCATTTTCCGGAATATTAAATGGGCCAGTTGAAAGCAAGAAACGATAATCAAATTGAGGATAACCAAGTTCAAGTGGATTATTTAAGAATTTTTTTCCCTGGCTTGCTGAATGCCGTCCGTTTATATAATCTAGTTTATCTTTATCGGTGCCCGGGTCACTTTCCCAATTCCACCATTGATGGGAATAACCAGCCATATAGTTTTTACCGTCATCCGCTGTAATCTGTTTTCCCGCATCCGTGTAAATAATTTGTCCACCCAAAAATCCTTCATTGGTAGGCGATTTTTCTCTTTCGCCGTAATCATTTGCGGAAGAGCCCGGATTATCGCCATCGTAAATATAGGACATGATCCGAGGATAAAGATAGCCGATCAAGACCGTCCCATCGGGTAGAACAGCATTTTCACCGGCAATGCGGCCCAAATCGTCCACATCCGCCTGCCATTGGAGTGTGTCACCTGCAGGATCTAAAATCACAGCCCATTCGTCATAGAACCCATCTGGCTCCCCTTTGGCCGGATTATAATTCGGGTTCTGGGGTTGATCTTTTAAATAAGGAACACCATACTCATCATACCCGGTTAATCCGTTATTATCAAGATCCATGGGATCAACAAGATCCATTAAATCCGTATTGGAATCAACGCCATCCCAACCATCATAATCCACTAGGTCATCAATATGCGGTTCGGTATCATCCGATGAGGACACATCAATATCATACCAAAAACTCACAAAGACATCTTCCAGATCGCCGTTTAAACCTGTGTTGACAATTTTATACTCAAAAACTATAAAATCATCATATTTGGGAAGACTCCATGTTAGGCCTCGCTGGAATACTTTTAAGCCTATGGGTATATGGTCGCTCTCCGGCCGTTCATCAATATCATCAAATACAACATAAGAATCTTCAATGGATTTCGCCGATTGGCCATTGACATGGGAGCCAAGCTCTCCGGGGAATCCAACCGTAGGCGACCATTCCTGATCGGGACTGTAAAAATAAGTGGTGACCGCCGCTTGACCGCCAATTTCTGTGCCGATCCACAGGCCAGCATCATAAATATAATTATTCCCCGATCCGCCAGGCCATTGAGCCGAGGGTCGCCCTGTGGATGGCGAATTGGGATCACCATAGCCACCATAGTTTGTTACGGCTATCCAATTATTATTGGTCGTATGGTTATAAAAGGCTTTCTCCGGCCGTGTGGCCGTACTTTTTCCAACACCAACAAAGGTATGTTCTTTTGATTTTTCTTTCCCAAATGAAAAGGACACGAATAATACGAAACAAGCTGCTTTCACAACTTTCCAATAAAGATGATGTTTATAATTCATTAAAAACTGACCGTAAATCCAACTTTCATTCTTCGTTGATCCTGATACACCGTGGGATTCAAATGTGCTCCCTGTTCGGGATTTAATTTATTTTTATCAATCTTGCCATCATGATCCAAATCAACATTTCCCATATACTCAAAATATCTATCCTGACCATCCGCCAAGGTAACCTTGCCATCATTGTTTTCATCAAAGGTATCCACAAGACCTTTAAACTGGTGATACCATTCCCCATCTTCAACTCCGCGAAATCGTTTCATATCAAATAAATTTGTGATATAAAGATATGTCCCAAAATTGGTTCCGGCAATTTTGCGGGAATAACTCAGCTGGAAATTGGAGGATAAGAACCAAGGGTATGTTTCAGTATTCTCAATAATCAACCTTCCCTGGTTCGGTTTGGTATATCGTGTGCCAGTGCCATAATTCATAATAAAGGTGGCTAAAAATCCTTTAATAGCCACACTGGAATTCAGGTTAAAGGTGTGTGTCTGGTCCCATGCTAAATAAGATTCAAAGGTGGGCACGATATTTCCCGACCATTCTGTCAAATACCCTTGGCCAACACCACTGCTTTTACCCTTGGCAATGGAATAGGTATAATTCAATTCACCGTAAATTAATTTTCCGGGGCGGCGAGTTAATACAATCTCAAACCCGCGTACATTCCCATAATCACGATTATAGTAGGTGGTATACCAATCCGACACAGTCCAGTATATAGGACGCGTATCTGTCAAGCCAAATATGTCCTTGTAAAACGCTTTGCTTTCAAGAAGCAATTCACGGGGGAGTTCTTTCCTAACACCCACTTCATAAGCTGTGGTCAGTTCCGGATCCATATTGGGATTGCCCACAATGGGGAATCCTCCCCCGAAGTTGTAGGTATTATTCCTGAATAAGTAAGATAAAGCAGGCCGTTGATATTGCCGGCCATAGTTGAAATAAAGCAGGGATTTATCGGAGATCGGAAAGGAAACACCTAATCGTGGCGCAATGAGTAATTTATTTTCTGCATCCACGGGGTTTTTAATATCATCCAAGGCATGGGTGTACAGCCCAGCACTTTCCCGCCATTGCATATAGTCTTCATCTTTTCCATCGTCGTCCCAGTCCGCATAATCATTACTGGTCCATGTGGGATCAGATTCGTCAGCCGGTGATGCAGTATTCGGCTTAAAGTATTCCACACGCAAACCAGCATTAACAACGATCCCTTGGTATTCCATTTTATCAGTTGCATAAAGCGATAAATTAGTGGGCGTGGCTTTATCATTTTCTGCATAACCATAGCGATCTGGCGGCCAATGGTTCTGCATATTGTAATTAATATATTCCAATCCGGAACGAATCTGGTTGGCGGGGTTAATTTGGCTGACTAAATCAACTTTGTAAGTGGTCATGACTTTTTTGTCAAAATGCCAATGATCCCTGTTATAGGTATATGGATTAGCTGGAGATACGCCATAAAAATCTCCATGATGCTTAAAACCCTCGTCAGGGATATTTGCCCATGGCATCCAAAAATAATTTTGATCATAAGCATCTATAACACCGTCCCCATTCCAATCTCTTTCGGATTCATCCACATAGTCATTATTATTGGCATCGTGGAACATATCCTGGGGGTCATCAATACCAATAATGGGTTTTTCCGGTGTATAAGCATCTAAAATACCATTCCCATTTAGGTCCTCGTTTCTTTTATCATTGTCACCATCCACATCCCAGTCTAATGCTTCATCATAGGAGTTGTTGCCATTGATATCGCCAAACCATTCAGTGTCATTCCATTTGCCATCCCCGTTTATATCTTCAAAGGGTTCCGTAGCCCAGTAGATGTCTAATATGCCATCCCGGTCTGTATCTTCATTTATACGCTCCACAATATTTGACTGTAACATGGTGCTATATTGTGCAACGCGGAAAGTTAAAAAGGTGTTTTTAGAAAGCGTCCATGTCAGTCCTGTATTCCACATATAAGATTCATCCCGCCATAACGGCCGGCGTTCAAACATATTAAATTCTGTTATCTTGCCATCGGAATCCACATCCTCCGCATCCAGAATACCGTTCCCATTCAAATCTTCACCAGCATCAAGGACGCCATTCCCGTTGGTATCTTCTGTATCCAATACACCATTGCCATACCAACTGTCTAGCGCGCCCTCCGAATCTAGCATAAAATTATTATTGTAATCTTCATTCGATCCATCACCATCGGGGTCTATAAGTTGTCCGGTGGCGTCTCGATCCTGCTCGTAAGGTGAATTATCATAAACGCCATTTCCATTAATATCATTATACCATTCGCCTTCATCATACTGACCATTCTCATTCCAATCCGCAAAAGGTTCAAATTCAATATAAAGATCAAGAATGCCATCCCCATCCATATCCTCGGTTTGCAAGCCCGGTGTGGTCCACCAATCTGTGTAAAAACTGGGTGCCTCGCCATTTTGGATCATGCCATCCGAGATAGGACTTATCAAATCATCATATCCCTTAACATAACTTGGCATAAATCCGCTTTGCATATCCTCTGATATGATATGACTATAAGAATAATTAAACCCGTCATCCGTATCGGTCTGGGTGTATAATCCTGAAAAGCTTAATTTTAATTTGTCATTTATTTTATAGGATAAACGGCCGTTGTAACTGACCATTTTATTCTTTTGGTTGCGAAAACGGCCGGACTTGTCCTTTTGCTCTCCAATAATTGAAAAATGAAATTTATCCTTGAGAATCGGGCCGCTTAAAGCGAATTCAACGGAATTGGTTTCATATGGAGATTCAAAGCTAGGTTCATCGCTCAGAGGATTGGATGAATTAATACGTACATTCCCAGAAAAAGTATTTCGCCCCTCTTTGCTAGTGAGTTCAATAATACCGGATTGGGCATCGCCGTACTCGGCCCCGAATCCACTGGTAATCACATTCGCTTCACTGATGCTCAATAAGGGAACATTGGTATCATTGGAATTCCCGCTCCAAGGGTCTTTAATGGGAATTCCATCAAGCATATAAATCACTTCTGATGTGCGACCGCCACGGAAGTGCAATCCACCGGAATTCACGGCTCCTGCAGTGTAAGCCACCGCTGATTCTATACTTGTTACAGGCATATTGAGTAATTCTTCCGAGGTGATGCTTCTCCTGCTAGATGTCTGGTCGGCCTGGACCAAGGGTCGTTCTGCTATCACAACAATTTCCTCGCCTTCTATCACTTCATATACCAGAGGAAAATCAATGGTCGTTGTGAGGTCGCCACTGAAGAGCACTTCCACAATATTCATAGACGCATACCCTATTACTTCAGCGCGGACTTGGTATTTCCCTGGCGGGATATTGAGGATCAAGTATTCGCCATTGAGACCGGCAGCGGACCCCATGGCGGTTTCTAAAATCATAACATTGGCACCGGGAAGGGCATCGCCTGTTTCTTTATCGAAAATACGGCCCGCCATTTTGCCTGTATCAATAGCAAAAGTAATCTCAACGATAAAAAACAAGCTTAGTGCTGTTTTAATAAATAAGCCAACTTTAAGGTAATGTTTATATCCCATTTATTTTGCTTTAATATTTAGAGAGAGTGTTGTATGAGAGGAAAAGTGCAGCCAAAACCCGAAAATGAGAATTTTTTAATTTCCCGCGAAAAGCATTTTTAATTTGTTGATTGGCCTGCGTTAGCCCCTTTATCCTAAAAATAATCGGATGAAACTATAAGCCCTTTAGGCAATAGTCAAGGTTTAACTAAGATTTATTTCCAGCCCATTGAAATTCAATAATTGGCACCCATTTTTCTAACATTGGAATATAAGGTAATAAACGCATCTCAGTTCCAAATGGATAATCCCCCACCACAAGCTTACACCCGGTTAGAATTCGGAAACGACCTGACTTTTTCCAAGCGACTAAAAACTTTGACTCAACTGAATTATTACCCTTTAATCCGGGCAGGAATCGAACATCAAAATCTGTCAATAATGACAAATTAGTTGTTACAGACTTCTGCACGTCTAATCCAACATGAATCCCATAGCCATTATAAAAAATCCCCAATCGATGATAAATCAATGGAAGGTCAATTGTTGATCTTTTGTCTAATTCACCCATGACCAAACCAAGATCAATCCCGCTTGTAATTGTGGTATTGAAACCGGCAATTTCTCGCGACAAGAGTAGGGATGCGGATAATCCAAGCATGGGTGGAATTTGGAAATCGGGCGCAATAATGCCTAAAGTCCCATCTTTGGCTACCATATTTAATAAAGGCGTTGGGTAAAAAATCTTATAGCGACTGGCAGTGGTAAATGCATATATAGGATTTTGATATTTTTTAAGGGTAAAGTTTGGAATTATAAAAAACCAAAGAGGATGAACACTATACTCTATCGATTCAGAATAGCCATATCTAAAGGGTTGAAACAACCCCATCTCCCAACGCTTTTGATGAAGTAAATAAGCTGAGTGTGAGTCCCAATTTCTCGTTTCGCCAAAAACAATAGAGCTAAGAATAATATAGAAAATGAGCTTTTTCATTATT